>Ga0316608_1000123_pt1 | contig 40740 bp, 29 predicted proteins | sample MIS2016152B_MG_FD_207673 | JGI IMG/M metagenome (GOLD analysis project Ga0316608, IMG submission 207673) | Microbial mat bacterial communities from Middle Island sinkhole, Lake Huron, Michigan, United States - MIS.2016.152B | ecosystem: Environmental > Aquatic > Freshwater > Lake > Sediment... | reverse complement strand
AAGATGAATTAAATGGTCAACTAAATAAAAAAATTATTACTGATGACAATAGATGGAAAATTGGAACACAATTATTTTTAAAAGGAATGTTAGATGGAATAGCAACAATAGGTGAAGCAGAACATGATATAGTCTATACAGTTGGACATACATTTACACAAATTTTATGGCTAAATAATAATTCAACTGCTGAAATTGATAATCAATCATTTATTACAGAAATTGTTGAAAATTTTATTCCAGCAGATATTCTTACAACTTTAACCACAAAACAAAAAAGTAAATGTTATGATGAATATGAAAATTTTAACATTCCAAACCCACTCGGAATAAATATTGTTGTATCTCGAGATCCAAATGAAATAACAGGACCATCAAATTTACATGATGCAAAACCAAATAAATCCATTTCGGACTTTGTTTATTCTGTTTATTTTGAAAACAAAGAAGATGCAACAGCACCAGCTCAGGAAGTTTTTATTATTGACACATTAGATATAACTAAATTTGATTTATCGACATTTGCATTTAAAAATTTTGGTTTTGGTGATACTGTTTTTACAGCAAATTCCGAATATCAGTTTTCAACTTTACAGTATATAAATTTAGTTGAAGAAATGAGTTTAATTCTCGAAGTTCAGGGACAATTAAATTTAGAAACTGGTATAATTACCTGGCGTTTTTTGAGTTTAGACCCTGCAACAATGGAATTACCCGAAGACCCTTTTATTGGATTTTTACCTCCAAACGTAAATGCACCCGAAGGAGAAGGTTTCTTTTCATATTCAGTAAAACCAAAAGAAAGCTTAGTATCCGGCGATATTATCGAAAATCGTGCAACAATTATTTTCGATGTAAATCCTCCTATTGCAACCAATACATGGAGTAATTTAGTTGATAAAGATTTACCTGTAAGTTCCATTTTGCCTATTTCAGATATTTCACCAACAGAAAATTTTACAGTTTCGTGGGATGGTAATGATTTAACAAACGAAATTAATTATTACAACATATATGTGTCTGTAAATAATACTGATAATTTTTATATTTGGAAATATCATGCAACTGAAAATTCAGCTGAATTTAATGGCAAGTCTGATTCTACTTATTATTTTTATTCGATTGCTGTTGACTATGCAGGAAACGAAGAACCAATGAAAACTGCACCTGAAGCCTTTACAGTAGTAACAGAAATAAATGAAGTTTTAAACAACGAAATTAGCAATTTTAGGGTTTATCCAAATCCTTCAACTGATATTTTTAATTTTGAGTTTAATTTATTAAAATCCTCAAATATTGAAATTACAATAACTGATTTATCTGGAAAAAATGTTGATATAATAACTAATAAACAATATATTAACGGAAAATATACAATAGAATATAACAGTGAAAAATTAAAAGAAGGAATTTATTTTTGCAAACTTATAACAGATAATAACATTCAAATAATTAAACTTATAAAGATTTAATTTTAAATAAGTTTAAGTATATTTACTCTAAAAGCCACCGCAAGACTTCCGAAAGGACGTCTTGTGGTTAAAACAAAAAAAAGAGACAGTGTCTCGTCATCGTTTTGTTTGCCTATTTCAGGTGTTTTTCCCCCGCTAGTGCGAGCTTGCAGCTCGTACATGGTAGCAAATAAGACTGTTACAAAATTTATACCTAAAAAAGCTCTGTAAAAAGGGCTCATTTTGTTTCAATAAATCAATATTTTTATATATTTGAGCAAAAATAAATTGTAGTTTTTGTGGAAAAAAGTTATAATGGAAACAGATGAATTATAGATATTTGCTGGTTTGGCACGAACTGCAATCTCGCACCTGAATGGGGGCAATGTATATACTTTTATATTTTTAATTTCAATAAGTAATATTGATTAATGTTATAAAACATTAATCAATACTTATCTAGCTAATTTTCAATTAATGTAAAAAAACGTACATTTTATAATCAATCTAAATAAACAATATTTTCTGACTATTATCAGAAAAAACAATAATAAAAATCATTTTTATGCTCTTTACAACTACCTACTTTCGTAATCTGAAAAAGTTTTTTTTGAGAACATAATTAAATTATTGTAAATCAATATAAAATCAAATTTTAAGACATGGCAGATATTCAATTATTAGTGAAAGAACTCTCTGCAAAGCATGGAAAAGAACGTTCAAGCTTGATGCCTATTTTACAAGGTGTTGTATCAAAAGAAAGATACTTATCAAGTGAAGCTATGACTGAAGTAGCTCGCGAACTAGACATTTCGGCAGCAGAAGTTTATGGTACAGCAACTTTTTATTCATTTCTGGATACAAATCCAAGAGGAAAGTATGTTATCAGAGTGTGTAGAACAATAGTTTGTGATATGCACGGAAAACAAGATGTTATAAAAACTATCGAAAACATTTTGAAAATTAAAGTAGGAGAAACCACTATGGACAAAAAATTCTCGCTACTTGAAACTAACTGTATTGGTTGGTGTAATGAAGGACCGGCGATGTTAATTAACGACGAAGTTTTTACCAAACTTACAGTTGATAAAGCACGTGAAATAATTCAGGATTTTATTAGAAATAAATAAAAAGGAGATATTTAAAATGGCAGAAAAAACATTAAAAAGAGTAGATGTAATATTCACACCATATTCTGTTTCTCCTTATAAAATTTTGGCAGAAACTATAGTAAAACCTACAAATGAAGTAATTCAGGAAGTTCTGGATTCTGGTTTAAGAGGTCGTGGCGGTGCAGGTTTTCCTACAGGTTTAAAATGGAAATTTGGTGCTGCAGCACAAGGTGATAATAAAGTAATAATCTGTAATGCAGACGAAGGAGAACCAGGTACATTTAAAGACAGAGAAATTCTTACAAAAGTTCCTCGTAAAGTATTTTCAGGAATGGGAATATGTGCCTATGTAACAGGAGCAACAAAAGGTTATTTATATCTTAGAGGCGAATATCGTTACATGATTCCGGCATTAGAAAAAGAATTAGAACTGTTCCACGAAAATTGCAAAAAATTAAACTTAAACTTTTCGATAGAAATTTTCTCAGGTAGCGGAGCTTACGTATGTGGCGAAGAAACTGCACTTATTGAATCTATGGAAGGAAAACGTGGCGAACCAAGAAACAAACCACCATTCCCTGTACAAAGCGGTTACAAAGGAAAGCCAACAATTGTAAACAATGTCGAAACTTTTGTTTCGGCAAGTATGGTTTGCAGAATTGGTTCGGCAGAATATAAAAAATTAGGTACTGATGACCAAAGAGGTTCTAAACTTTTCTCAATTTCGGGAGATACACCGGTTCCGGGAGTTTACGAAATTGAACTTGGAATGAAAATTTCTGATTTTGTTGAAGAATTTGGGGATAGCGACACAAAAGCTGTTCAGGTTGGTGGAGTTGCCGGATATTGTATTCCAAGAAAAGATTTCGACAAAATGGTAGTAGGAATAGGCGGTACAACCGGTGGTTCAACTATGGTATTTAACAGTACACGTTCTATGTATAATGTTTTGCATAATTATTTGCATTTTTTCGCTGAAGAATCATGCGGACAATGTACTCCATGCAGAGTAGGTTGTCAGCAACTGTTGAAAGGAATTGAAGCAGTTAAACATAAAACAAAACCTGCCGAATATCTTGATCAACTTATGAAACTTACAGAAACTATGAAAGTAGCTTCTAAATGCGGTTTAGGACAATCTGTTGCAAATTCGTTTGCTTCAATTGTTACTAACTTCAGAGAAGAAATGATCTATTAATTTTTTAAAGAGATAATTATTCATGGAAAATATGATAAAATTAAATATAGACGGCATTGAAGTTCAGATAGAAAAAGGAAAATCAATACTTGATGCTGCAAAAAAAGTAAAAGTCAGAATTCCAACTTTATGCCATCACGATGATTTATGCGTTGCAGGAAATTGTCGGGTTTGTATTGTTGAAATAGAAGGAAGAACCAGATTAGAAGCATCTTGTGCCATACCGGCTGAAGATGGTATGAAAGTATTAACTTCAACCCCTAAAGTAAGAAAAGCAAGAAAAGATGTTGTTGCTCTTTTAGTTTCTGAACATAATACTCAATGTACAACTTGCTACAGAAGTACAAATTGCGAATTACAAAACCTTTCGGCTGAATACAATATTGATAACGAAGTATATCTTAGTGTATTAAAACCACAGGCTGCAATTGATAAAAGTTCTTGGTCAGTTGAAAAAGATGATAGTAAATGCGTTAGATGTCAACGTTGTGTAAGAACTTGTGCAGAGATACAACACGTAAATGCTCTTACAGCAGCAAACAAAGGCGACCACATGAAAATATCTACTTTCATGGAATTACCAATGAATGATGTTGTTTGTACAAATTGCGGTCAATGTATAACTCACTGTCCAACTGGTGCATTAACCGAAAGAAGATATTATGACGACATTTGGGAAGCAATAGGTGACCCAACTAAACATGTTGTTATAAATACTGCTCCATCTGTTAGAGTTGGTTTAGGTGAAATGCTTGGTTTCCCTATTGGAACAAGAGTAACCGGAAAAATGGTAACTGCTTTGAAGAAAATGGGTTTTGATTCTGTATTAGATACTGATTTTACTGCTGACTTAACTATTATTGAAGAAGGTTCTGAATTTTTACAAAGATTGACAGATGCATTGGTTAACAAAAAACAAGTTGCTCTACCAATGATTACTTCTTGTTCTCCAGGATGGGTAAAATTTATTGAACACATGTATCCTGAGCATCTTGCACATCTTTCAACATGTAAATCGCCACAACAAATGTTTGGTGCTTTAACAAAAACTTATTATGCCGACAAATTAGGACTAGATCCAAAAAATATTGTAAGTGTAGCTGGTATGCCTTGTGCTGCAAAGAAATTTGAAGCAAACAGACCTGAAATGAAATCAAGTGGTTTCCAAGATGTTGATGCAGGTTTAACAACTCGCGAACTTGGTCACATGATTAAACAATCTGGATTAAATTTCGTTGATTTAGAAGAATCTCATTTTGATAGTATTATGGGAGAATCTACAGGAGCTGCTGTTATATTTGGTGCTACAGGCGGTGTAATGGAAGCTGCTTTACGTACAGTTTACGAATTAGTTACTGGTCGTCCTGTTCCTTTTAAAGATTTAAATATCACTCCGGTTCGTGGATTAGAAGGCATAAAAGAAGCAACTGTAAAATTAGAAAACGTTCTTCCTGCATATAGTTTCCTTGAAGGTGTTGAAGCAAAATTTGCAGTAGCACACGGATTAAAAAATGCAAGAATTATTATGGACCAAATAGTTGCAGGAACTTCTCCTTATCACTTTATTGAAGTTATGGCTTGCCCTGGCGGATGTATTGGTGGTGGTGGACAACCAATTCCAACAAATAACGAAATCCGTAACAAACGTATTGCTGCTATTTATGCTGAAGACTTAGGTTTGGAAAAACGTAAATCTCATGACAATGAGGAAATAAAAACACTTTACAAAGAATTTTTAATTAAACCTCTTGGCGAAAAATCACATCATTTATTACATACAAAATACAGAAAACGTAATCGATACTAATTTTTCATAAGTCTATTGTAATTAGGGAAATCATTTTGATTTCCCTTTTTTTTTTATTTTAATCACATTAAACAATTTTATGAAACATCTTAGCTAAATCAATCGAACTTTTATTAAATTTGCTCAACATTTTGAAAAGTTTTCAAAAAATTCTGCACAAATGAAAAATCCTAAAATCCCAAAATATAAAGTATTAGGTGTTATTATAGTGGCAATTATACTGTATTCTATAATGATGTCGCCTGTTTTTATGGTTTACACAATAAAAAGTTATCCAAGTCTATCTAAAGCATTTCACTTAAATAACGATTCAATTATATATTTAGATTCCCTCGAAAAACAATTGAATAAACAATACGATAGCACTGTAAATAATATTTCTGATTTTCATAATAAAATTGATTCAATTAAAAAAGTTCCTGATTCTTGTATCGAAAAACAACTGGAAATTTACTTAGATTCTTTATATAATGATAATAAAAATCAAGATAATGAGCTAAATATTACATTTGATAGAAATTCCAATAAATATTTTGAAAATCCTTTTGAAATTTATGCAAAATTTGCATTTTTTGCTTTGATTTTCATCTTGTTAATAAATTGTCCGATTAAAAAATTCTTCTCAAAAAAACGCAAAAACCTCGAACCAAGTCAAAAAATTATTAATTATACAAGAAAGTTTATTCACAAAACACCATTTATAAACAGTATATTATTGATGACAGCTTATGTTTTAATGCACTTATTTATGATTTATAATCTGAACAGTGTTAAAATAGAAGACATTAATTTTGCTGATAAAAAATTATATACTGATTTTTTAATTATGTCAGCAGTTTCTTCATTTCTGGTTGTCCTTTTTGTATATATATGGCAGAAATTCAGAGTAAACACAAAATATCTTGAAATAATTTATACTAGAGACGAATTAAAAAAACGATTGCCTAATTTACCAAAAGAAAGAATTTCAAAAAGACTTATTTTGTCAAGTTTAATGACAACTTTCCTTCCGCTTCTGATGGTTTGTTTTTATGTTTTTACGAGTATCTCCAAAATTAAAGATTTAAATTTAAGTGTATTAACACCAGAAGTTAATCAAATTTTCTTAGGTGAATTTTCAAAAATTATTAATGTAGGAAGTGCTCTTTACAATTTTTTTTACATTAATTCAGTAGATACATTTTTAATGATTTACGGAATAATTGTTGGCTCATTTGTAACTTTAATATACATTGCATTTTTTGTAAAATTAACAGCATCAAGTATTGTTAATCCAATTAAAGAACTGGTAAACAATATGAAATCGTTTGAAAAAAAAGGAATTTCAAATTCTACAATTGTAAGAACAAACGATGAAATTGGTATTTTAGGTGAAGAATTCAACAACATGAGCGATAAAATTAACAACTATATTACCGAAATAAATACAATGAACCAAGAACTTGAGCAGAAAGTAATTGACCGTACTTCTGAAATTATGAAACAAAAAGAAGAAATTGAAACTCAGCGTGATGAAATTGAAGCTCAACGTGATGAAATTGAAAAACAACGAGATTACGTAATCGAACAGCGAGACCGTATTTCAATTCAAAATAAACATATTACAGATAGCATCGAATATGCAAAAAGAATTCAGACTGCTGTTTTAATGCCCTCTGAAGAAATTTCAAAAATTTTGGAAAATCATTTTATTTTTTATCGTCCTAGAAATATAGTAAGTGGTGATTTTTATTGGGTTGAAGAAACTGTTGATGTAAAAATTGTTGTTGTAGCAGATTGTACAGGTCATGGCGTTCCGGGTGCTTTTATGAGTATGCTGGGACTTGCTCTTCTGAAAGAAATTATTCATAAAAAAGATTGTGATACACCGGCTTTTGCTTTAAACGAATTACGTAATCAGATTAAAATATTTCTTCGTCAAACCGGAAAAGATAACGAAAATAAAGATGGAATGGACATTGCAATGTGCGTAATTGAAAAAAGTACTCAAAATCTGCAATTTGCAGGAGCAAATAATCCGGCTTTTGTAATCAGAAAAGTTGAAACAAAATACGAATTAATTGATTTAAAACCAAATAAAATGCCAATAGGAATATACATTGGCGAAGAAAAACAATTTGAAACAAGAACTCTGCAACTTCAAGAAAATGATACAATTTACATGTTTAGTGATGGTTATATAGACCAGTTTGGTGGAGAGACAGGAAGAAAATTCTTAATGAGAAATTTCAAAGAACTTCTTTTATCAATTCAAGAAAAAGATATTCCAGAACAAAAAGATATACTTGTCGAAACTTTTGACAACTGGAAAGCTGGAATTTATGAACAAGTTGATGATGTATTGGTTATGGGTTTTAAAAATCAAACCAGAAAAAAAGTTAATAACTTACTTTAAAAAACAGATGTCTTGATATAAAAATTTTACAAAATTTATTCAACAACAAAATTTCTTTCAACTACCGAACTCACACCAAAAAAACCTGTTGCACCAGAACTGAGGTTGGTTTTCGGATTTGCATTTGCTTCGTCGAAATATCCGCCACTCCATTGTGTTTCAATTAAAACACCTCTCAAAAATGCAGAATGTGCTTCGTTTAACGAATATTTTCTGAGTTGAATTTTTGTCCCTTTCGGAAAATATATTTTCTGCTGCTCGGGTGCGAATATTTCACAAACATCGAGAGTTTTAAATGTGTAGAAATAAAGTTTTGCCCGATTTACAGAATCTCCCAAAATGTGCGACCAATCTAAATTCAATTCGTACATTGCAGATTCAAAATCGCTTACAATTGAATTGGAAAAATCAAAAGAATATAATCCGGTATTTTCATTAACCTGATATTTTAATGTATCAGGTTGCATTACAGGAACTATTGTGGTTCCGGCTGTAAAAACTTTATTATCATTTTTTATTTCGAGAGAATAATATTTATCAACAACTGCAATAAACATTGAATCAGCAAAATAATGACCTTTCAAAATACTGTCTTCTGCAAAATTTACTTTTGTTGCGTTAATATAAACCGAAACTTCTGCATCAGACACAAATTCAGGTATTTGATTTAATTCCAAAACAGGTTTCGACAGAATTATTTCGTGACTTTTGTATTCGTTTGTAATTAATGCCTCAACTATAAGTAAATTAAATTTTTCAGTCTCAAATTCAACATCTGTTTTTTGTTCACATGAAATGAAAAATAATGCTGAAAATATTATATAAAATACAGATTTGTACATTTTAATATTTAATTGAATAAGTTAACATAGGAATAATTCCCGAAAGCCATATTTTTGTTGTTAAAAGTTGATTTTCAATATTATAATTTGCAGGAATATAATAACTGCCTTTTTCGGTTTCAATTTTATTGTAATTAATTGACATTATGTTTTTTCGTCCGTAAACATTAAAAATCGAAATTACAATTTTGTGTTTCAATTTTTTTTCAGAATTTTTATTCAAATCGAAACCAAAATTCAAATCAAGTCGGTGATAAGCAGGCAGTCGAGCATTGTTTTTTTCATAGTAAATCGGAATTGTATAATTCTGAAAATAATAAAAACCTATTGGTTTAGAATATTTTGCACCTGACGAATAAATCCAGTTTAATGTTATATTCCAGAAACTATCATTATCATAACCAATTTCAAAATTCAGATTGTGTGGTTTGTCGTAAGTTGCTGAATATGTTGAATTATTATTAATTCCGTTTGTAAATCTTTTTACTCTTGAATAAGTATATGAAAAATCAAAATTGAAATCACCTTTTTGTTTTGCAATCCAAAATTCTATGCCATAGGATTTTATCGTTCCAATTTTCAGTTGTAATTCAATAATTGGATTAAGAAGCATGTTTGCATGTTCGTCGAATTCAATCTGATTTTTAAGCTTTTTGAAGTAAAGACTCAAGTTAAAATCAATTTCATCTAATTTCTTTAAAAATGCAAAAGCAATTTGGCTAGCTTTTTGCGATTTTAGATTTATCCCGCTTGGAAACCAGACATCTAAAGTTGTAAAAGGTGATGTAGAATTTGAAAGTTGATGTATATTTTGTGTTGTTTTATCGTAAGTTAATTTTATTAGCGAAGTATTTGAAATTGAATACGATATACTAAATCGAGGTTCTAAATTCAAGGTTGAATTAAATTTGCCTTTTTCGTTTTGCAATGTGTCAAGATTTTTAGTTTCGTAATTGTAAAAATAAACAACTGCTTCGCCAACATTGTTCCAAACACTTGTTCTGATGTTTGTTGAAAATAAAAATTTATCCTTCAACTTTGTTTCATTTCCGTAGTACAAAACAAATTCACGAGCATTTCCTGTCTTGATTACTCGTGTATAATATTCATTTTCAAGATTTCCCGGATTTAAAAAATAATAATTTAAATTTGTTCCGAATTTGTGTTTTACATTTTCTTTTTTGTAATATGAAAAATCATATTTCAAACTCAGATTTCCAATGTTTGAATTCCAATAACTTGATTTATTTGGATTTGTATATAGAAAATAATTATAATTTGAAGCTATCAGCGAAACATTTGAAAAAAGTTTTTCCGAGTACATTTTGTTCATTCTCAAACTGAAATTTGTATTTTGCCATGATAAAGATTGTTCATTTCCAATATTTTCCGCAAGCTGAATTTCATCATTCGAATTGTAAAACGAAAAATATAATCGTCGTTTTTCATTAATTTTGAAGTTGAATTTTGTATGAAAATCGTAGAAATTTACTTCAGAACCTGAAATAAAATTCGATAAAAGCCAATTAACATTTGATTTTCTTAAAGTTACAATATACGAATGTTTATCTTTTTTAAAAGGACCTTCAATCGAAAAAGTTGACGAAACAGGATTCAGAATTGCAGAAAATCCGAATCTTTGCTTATTTCCTTCTTTTAGGTAAATATCAGTAATTGAAGACAAAGCATTGCCATATTTTACAGGAAAATCGTTTTTGTAAAATCTGATGTCGTTAATTGCTTCGGGTGCAATTGCTGGTACAAATCCCAGCAAATGAGCTGGATTGTAAACCGGAGCCTCGTCAATAATTATTAAATTCTGGTCGCGGTTACCTCCACGTGTATAAAAATAAACCGAACCGTCTCCATAAAAATTTACCCCTGAGATACTTCTGATAGTCTGAACTAAATCAGGCTCTCCGGTAATTCCTTTATTTCGCTTGAACTTTTCTGCATCAAATTTAATATTTTTCAACGAATTAACATCTAGAATATCTCTTCCAGTTTCCTCGGTTATTACCACAAGATTAATTGATATTTCATTTAAAATGAGATTTTTATCAATTTTCTGAGTTTTGAAAAGTTTAACAGATTCTTTTTGTTGTAAATAACCGATGTATGTATAAATAAGATTATAATTGCCCTCAGTAAGTGTCAGTGAATAAAATCCATATTCGTTTGTAGTCGTTCCCGAAAACTGATTTTCGACATAAACAGAAGCCCCAATTAAAGCTTCGCCGGTTTCGTTATCTTTTAAAAATCCGCTTATTGTATATTGTTGTTTTTGTGATATTTCTACAGTTTCAACTTCATTCGGAACTTCAATTTTAGGTTTCAGGACAATTTGTTTTTCAACAATCGTAAAATCAATATCTAATTGATTAAAAAGTTGTTCTAAAATATTTTTGAGAGATTTATTTCGTGCAACGATTGTTACAATTTTTTGGTCATCAACTTTTTGATTATTGTAAGTAAAAAATACATTTGTTTCAGCTTCAATGTATTCGAGAACTGTTTTTAATTTTTCAGATTTAAAATTAACTGTAAGTTTTTCATCAAGATTAATTTCCTGTGAAAATAATTTTTGAGTGTAAAATAAAGTTAAGAAAGAGATTAAAAAAGTGAAAGCAATTTTTTTTATTTGCATAAATATAAAATTTTAACAGCCTGAACCTTCAATAATCACCTTATTTTCTGTTATTTTATACTGAAAATCAAGAATTGACTGAATTACTGTAAGTACCGATTCAATTGATTGATTATCGAATTTTCCTGAAATTTCACAATTTAGTAAATCAGGGTTTTTAACTTCAATATCAACATCATAAGTCTTTTCAAGAGTTTCAACAACTTCCGAAAATGTAGAATTATCGAAATTCAGTTTTTTTGTTTTCCACGAAATGTAATTATTATCCTCATTTTCTTTAACTTCGATAGTTGAAATTATATCAGAAATCACAGTCTTTTGATTTTTTGAAATATGTACGCTATCACTTTTGTCAGAATTTTTATAAACTGCCACAATTCCAGAATTTACAATCACTTCAAGTGAATTTTTGGAAGAATTTACGTAAAATTCTGTTCCTACAACTTCTATAAATCCAGATTCTGTTTCAATTATAAATGGTTTATTAACATCATGTTCAACAGAAAAATATGCTTCTCCTTTTAACTCTACTTTTCTGTCTTTTTTATTGAATTTTGAGTTGTACGAAATTTCCGAATTTTTATTCAAAGTAATATTTGTTCCATCAGAAAGTTTAGTTTCAAACACTTCATTTTCAGAATAAATTGAAGTTTCTTTATTGTTTAACAATGCAAACAATCCGCCGGCAACGGTAAATAAAAATATAAATATTGCTGCAATTTTCAAAAACGAAAATTTCGATTTTTTAATTTCAACAACTTTTGCCGGAGAGTTAAAATCAGATTTATCAATAAATTTATTCCATTCAAAATCAACATCAATTGCTTCTATTTCAGGTAAAAATTCTTCTTTTTCGGTTAAAGTCCAGGTTTTTTTGTAACTTTCATAAATTTCCGAATTTTTACTGTCTGATTGAATCCAATGCCGCAACTCGAAAGATTCTTCAGTAAGAATTTCATTAGTTAATTCTTTAAATATTAGGTTTATATATTTGTCGTTTTCCTGCATTTTTTCAATTCTTCAACAATAATACACATAAGTCTGCGTTTACCCTTATTTTGTTTTAATTATTCATCATGAAAAATAACATTACGGTTAAAAATTCTGATAAATTTTCTTTTAAAATTTTCAACGCTTTAGAAATATGTGCTTCAACGGTTTTTTCAGAAATATTTAATTCAATAGCAATTTCTCTGTATTTTTTTCCTTCGTATCGGCTGAGTTCAAAAACCTGACGACATTTTTCGGGCAAACTTTCCAAAATTTGAGTAATTTTAAGTTTTAATTCCTGTTCAACCAAAATATCTGAATCTGTAATATTATCATCACCCGTAAAATTCATTTCGGCATAATCGCTTTTTACAAATTTCTTATTATCGCGGATATGATTCAAGCTACGATTATTAACTGATGTAAAAAGATATGATTTTACTGATTTTTGCAAATCAATTTCATCGCGTTTTTGCCACAGGTTTACAAAAACATCATGGACAATTTCCTTTGCCAAATCTAAATCTTTCAAATATTTATATGCAAATGAACATAAGGGTTTGAACTGACTTTTGAAAATTTCTTCAAAAGTAGTTTTGTCGAGTTTTGCGTTGATATTTAAATTATGTTCGTCCAAATAAGTTTTTATATATATGTTTTAAGTCTGTTATAAAAGGCACTTGTTACATTTTCAAAAATAATTATTTTATCCTTATGTTGAATAGTTTTTTCAGTAATTAAATTTGTATCCCTATTACAATAATATCATCTACTTGGAATTGTTTTCCTTGCCAATCAATTAAAGATTTTTCGAGCAATTCTTTTTGACTTACTAAATCTTTTTCCTGAATTTTAAGTAACAATTCCTGAAAACGTTTGGGTTTGAATTTTTCGTTTTTTTCACCACCAAATTGTGATACATAACCGTCAGAAAATAAAAACAATCTATCATTTTTTAATAATTGAATTTGATTGTTGGTAAATGGCTCATTATCTTTTGGATGAACTCCAATTGGCATATTATTCGCTTTTATTTCACGTAATTGAAAATTTTCTGAATTGTTAAGTTTGTTTATAATATAGAGCGAATTGTAAGCACCTGCATATTGCAAATTCAGATTTTCGCTGTCAATAATACATAGCGAAATATCCATACCGTCTTTTTGTTCAACAGTATTTCCCGTTTGACTTACCGATATTTTAATTTGCTCACGAAGTTCATTTAAAACCACATCTGCAATTAAAATCTGTCGTTTGTTAATTATTTCATTTAGCATTGTTACGCCAAGCATACTCATAAATGCACCCGGAACACCATGTCCGGTGCAATCGGCTGCAACTATAAATTTATAATTGCCGATTGACGAAAACCAATAAAAATCGCCGCTTACTATATTTTTTGGTTTAAACAAAATAAAATTAACAGGGAATATTTTATTTAAAATATTTATAGAAGGCAAAACTGCCGATTGAATTCGTTGTGCATAATTGATACTGTCGGTTATCTGTTTATTTTGAAAAGATATTTCATCGTGCTGTTTTTGAACAAAATCTCGTTGTTTTTCAATTTCATTTTTCTGATTATTAACCTGTTCGTGCAAAACCTTTAGTTCCGAATAATTTTTATCCAATTCTACATTCTTCTGTTCAATTTGTTTTTCGTATCTGCGACTAATTTTGCGTGCTGTTATTGTTACAGAAATTGCAATTAACAAACCAAGTATCAGTGAACCAAAAATATATCGAACACGAAGCATTTTTATTTCAGTTGAAATTGCATTAATATTTTCGTGAGCATTTAAATACCAATCAGTTCCGTCAATCGGAATAGAATAAACAATCTCACTTTGATTAAAAATTCCTCCAAAAGCTTTTTTTTGCTTGTAAATATCCGTTATTGGAACATCCGCACTTTTATTTATTTCTTTGAATACAAATTCATTAGTAAATTTCATCCCAATAGCTTCTTTATTAGGATGACAAATCAAATTATCTTGTTTTGTATCATACATGCACAAAAAGCCCTTGTCGGTTTCAGTTCCCACAATTGCATCCTGAAATTGATTTCTGATTGTATCTAAGTCAATACCTTTATTTATTTGACTTTTAATAAAAAAAGACATTTGTTCTGCTTGACGTTTGTTAACATTTAATTGAAGTTGAACATATTTATCCTGAATAAAATTTAAAGAAATATTTATCCCGATAAAACCAATAATAAAAATAGTTAAACCAACACCGAAGAAAGTATATAGGTATATTATCAATCTTTTATTCATAGCTTTTAAAAATTTATTGTTCGTTTTATTGCCTAAATTACTCTGATGTCAACGAACTAAAGACAATCAATCCAGAAACTAAGCAAATTTTATACAAATTATTAAGTTGAAAATAAATTAACTAATAATTATTTTTTCACAAATTTATAATTTTCACAATATAATCGTTATTTATATTTACAAAAATGAATTTTTAAAAAGTTAAAACCAAATATTTGATTTAATGAAAAAATATTTTTATTGTTATAGATTGATATTCAATATAATAAATAATTTTTCAAAAATAATTTTATTTTTCTTCAAATTTGAGTTAGGGTAAAATATTTTTCGTGTGTATAGATTTCAGAAAACATTTTATTAACAATTTAAATTTTATAAATCATGAAAAAGTTAAATTTAATTCTTGCAATTGTATTTTTATTTACAGTAGTTTTTATCGGATGTAAAAAAGAAGATGATTTACAACCAGAAAAAATAGTTCCACAAAATTTTAAAGTTGAAATCCCTTCATCTTTAAGCAGTACCTCAAATACAAAAAGTGCTAACGGCGACACTTTGAGCGGTGGGGAAATTTATGGTCATTTAAGATTTTTTATTGCTGTTGGCGAAGGTGCTGCCGATATTGTACAAGGAATTATGAGAGCAATAGGTCAACATGGTCTTAATCAAGCAATGAGCTTTTCATTTACAAGTGATGACGATGGTAGAGTGAAGAATGTAAATATAGTTGAAAGTGCTGATTTTGAAGGAAAAACTTATGAGTATTTACTTACAATGACTGATGCTTTGTCTGAAAATGAAGCTGATGGCGGAATGGCAATGCAGGTTTACTGGGACAGAGACCCAATTATTGGTTCTGCAATCCTAAAATCTTATAATATAAACAGAAACAATCCCGACAAACTTGACCAGGCAATGATTAGAATTGATTATAGCGAAACTGGAACCAATGGTTATGAAAAACAGATGGTTGTGTATATTTCCGACTTACCTGTTGCTGACCCTCAGATTAACAAATATTCAATTTCATCTATGAAAATGTTTGCCGGACAGAATGGTGATATAGTTGAAGTTTTTGGTAATTCAAATCATCCGAATGCAACTTTCCACAGTGGTGATTATATGGGATTTAACTGGGCTTTTGTTGGTGCTGCTGATACTTTGAACAATATTTCTGTTGCCGAAGTTGGATTACCTGCAAGCACTTTAGATTCAGATAGCAGACAAGTAATTTTAGTTGATAATTCAATTAAAAATGTATTTACCAGAGAAATTTCAGCCTGGATATTTGAAGAATGGGGTTTTGTTCCAACAGAAGAACAACTTGAACCATATTTACAAAACACAAATGCTCCGGGATATTTTTCAAACGGCGGATTTGTTGCAGCAGGTACAGCTCCAAATTCAAATTATTCAGCAATTGAAGCAGCTATTTTAGAATTAGTTCCATACAATCCATTATCAGTTACAAATTTAAAAGTAGAATTTAACTTAAATACAACAAAATAACTATTTAACCTGTTTGTTTGCAAAGCTCAAAGTGAAAACTTTGGGCTTTTTTATTTCATTTTTTTTATTTAATAGTTGAGTAATATGAAACAAGAAATTCGAAATAAAAAAATAAATGTAACTTTCTGCGGATTTTTGGTTTTTAATAACAAATTTGATTGCAATTATTACTCATAGGCATAATATTTAACATAATCAAATTCAGCGTGAACAGGCAAATTATTGTGGTCAATTTCTCCAACCCAATCTGTATTATCCGAAAGCCAAAGATTCATATATATTTTTTGCGGAAGGTACGGAATATCCTCAGTAACAGTTCTGATTAATTTGTTGTTAACATACCATTTAATATATTCTGGCGTCCATTCAATAATATATTCTGCAAATTCGCTACTTGCATTAAAATCAAGTTGTAAAGTTTCGGGATGTTTTATTTTATTCGACAGCCAGTAATTGCACAAAATAAAGCTATTATCTTTTCCAAGCATTTCAATGTCTATTTCATTCAGAGGTTTAGCCGAAGTATATGTAAAAAATGCAGAAACTAATCCGGCACCATCGGCAGGTTTCATGTTTACAACAAATTTTCCGTACAAAAATTCATCTACCGAATAAATTTCACCCGAAGTATAATCGTAACCTTCATAATACTCGTTTCTTGCAACTAGCCGCAATCTATTATTTACAATTGAAACATTTTCGGGAATAAAATAAGACATATTTCCATCAAAAACGTGTGTTGATTTTTTCCATCTTAATAAATCAAGACTATCGAAATTATCTTCCCATTTTAATACAAAATTCTTATTTTCAGGCATATTCTTATGGCAACTTATTATTGTAAAACTTAAAATATAAATGAATATTGAAAACATTTTGGACATAAAATTAAAATTATGAATTGTATTGAAAATTTATATGTATTAAAAATTTGAATTTATGTTAGTAGCAAAAATTTACAGTATATTATTGATTATCATTAATATAAAAAATTATAACGAAGTATATTAAATAGTTTTCTACAAATATCAAAGAACCTCAAATTTATCTTACAAAATAATAATTTATTGTATTTATTTTGGTTGAAAATAGTATTGAGAATCAATTTTTTACCACAGTGTATCACAAAGTCTATCACAGTGTAACACGAAATTAATTATTTGATAATCAAAGAACAGTGAAACTTTGTGCAAAACTTAGTGAATCTCTGTACCTGAGTTCGATGTAAGGAATAAACATAACTTGCTGTCATCCTGAAAGGAACTTGTGTGAATTAGCACTGAAATTGTAAAATGTAGATATGAAATACTAACTTCAATTTTCCAAATCAACGACTTTGAGTACTTTTCATTATTCCACAAGTTGTTTTCAACATGACATATTGGTTTGTATACTCAAAATTAAAGAATTAACTATAACTCTACATCGAACTCACGTTCTGTGGTTAATTATTAAACAAATTTTCAATATTTTAAATACCTAAATAATTACAATTTATTTTAAATTAGCAATATATAAATTTACTTTTTCAAATATTTTTTTAAACCAAATAGTATAATTTTCTGAATTATTAACTATATCAGCTAACAATTCTGTATAACTAACATATTTCCACTCTTGAACCTCATCTATATTAAAATCAGGTATTTGATTTGTAGTTCCAAAGAAAACATGGTCAAATTCGTATTCGGTAAGTTCGTTTTCTAATTTTTCTTTGTAGGTAAAACTAAATAATTCAATTAATTGGCATTTAATACCCATTTCTTCAAAAAGACGACGATTTGCAGCATCAATATTCGATTCGGCAGGTGAAGGGTGCGTACAGCAAGTATTTGTCCACAAACCACTTGAGTGATATTTTTCAAAAGAACGTCGTTGCAACAACCATTCACCTTTTGAGTTACAAATAAAAACTGAAATTGCACGATGCAACAATCCTTTTTTATGTGCTTCAATTTTTTCTATTGTTCCTATCTGATTATCATTTATATCAACCAGAATTACTTCATTTAAATTCATTTAATATAAAATTGTATAATAAATTTAATACTACATTAATTTTTACATACATTTTTGTAAAATCGATGTATTAAAATAATTAACTACTAATTTTTTGAAAAATATAATCAACTATTTAAATTATAATACTTTTTTTATAAACCTGTACGATATTCCAAATGTAGATTGAAAATGTGATGCAATTTGCGTTTTTGTAACATATTGATAAACCGGTATTTCAAAAAGAGTATAGATAGTAACATTACATTTAAAAGTATAATTAATCTGCGGAACAACAAATATTTTCTTGCTGCCAGTTGCTTCAGTGTCATAGTTAGGATACGAAAACATTAGAATATCTTCATTTATTTTCATTTTATTAATCCATTCACCTGATAATTGCAATGTTAAACCAATTTTATTTAAAACTGTTTTTGTTGCAAAAAGTCCTATTCTGGCATAATCGCCAACTTTTTCTCCAAGGGGATTCCAACCTTTTTTTATATAAATTGCATTGGCAAACAAGCTGAATTTTTTCAAAGTATAACCTCTGAAAAAGAATCCGTAAAAAATGAAATCCTGTGAACCTGAAGACATTTGCATAACTAAAGGCTTTGGTATATAATAAGTTTGTCCTGAAAACGGTTCGAGAATTCCCAAAGAATCATTGTAACTTCCCAATGGAATTTTAAAACCCATCCCAAGAGTAAGTTCTGTTTTTTTATCATTTTTTGTGCGATTTATAACATCATATCTTGGAAACAAAATTAAATCTCCAACTCCGCTTGAAATAATTGTATCGCTTTTATTTAAACCTATTTGCGTTTTATTAATCCAATATCCGGCTTCAACCGACATTGTAAAATTTTTCGAAAATCCGTAAGCAACTCTGGTATAATTATATAAACTGCTATATTTATCCAGAAAATTGTTTACGTTTACATCGCCATCTAAAAATTTAGTTGTGTTAATGTATTGAAAATTTGAATTTATTTCGGTCTGCCTTTCGTTTAAAACACCTTGAGACGAACCTCCGGCAATTGGACTTCCACTTCCTCCACCGCAACATTGTGCAAAAATTTTTCCTGTAATAAATAAAATATTGATAATTAATATACTGATTTTAAATATTTTTTTTATAAACATATTGTATTTAAATTAGTGATTTACAATTAATTTAAAAATTTCAGTATATTCAGAATAATTAACTCTAACATAGTAAAATCCTGATTTTAAAGATAAAGTATTAATGGGAAATTGACTTTCGCCTTGAAAATTTCCAGAATAAATATCTGAAACTTTTTGACCTAGTTGATTGTAAATCGAAATATCAATATACTGATTTTGGAAAGAGTAAATATTTAGATATGAAATTGATTTTGAAGGATTTGGATAAATACTTGGAACAAAATCAATACTTGGATTTTCAATTTTATTTACATTTAATTCTGAAATAGCAGCTTCTATTGCTACTTGCAAATCATCACTATTAACTGAATTATCTGAATTATAGTAAACTTTATGTTCAGGACTACCTAATACTACAATTTTTGGCATGCCAACTGTAGCATAATCAGACATTTTAATAGAAACATCTGAAAATTTTGTACAATTATTCATATTATTATTGTTTGCCCAACTGCTTATAGTTGTACATGAATTATTTGCGTAATCATCACATAAATACATTTTTACTTTATCAGGATTACTTGTCTGGTAACTTTCGACAACATTATAAGTTGTAAAAGCTGGTGGTAAACAAGAACCGCAAGGCATTATCCAACAGATTACAACAACTTTTCCGGCATCTAATTCAGCAAAAAGTTGGTGATTTATTCCCGAACAATCTTTACAAGAAAAATCAATTGCATTTTGTGCTATAGAATTATTTATAAATAAGAATATTAAAAGAAAAACTAATATTAATTTCATAAGCTTATTTTTTTGAATGTTTCTGCAAATTACAAAAAATATATTTACAACAAAATAATATTTGTAATTATTTAATAAAAGTAGATATAAATATCTGAAATAGAAGTAAATTATTGAAAATTATTTTGTTTTGAGATATTCAGAACGATTACAAAAGCGGTGATAACTATATCACTAAAATTCCGTTTGGAAGTGTGGAGGTTACAATTTTATTTTCTTTATTTATTTGTATAGATTCAAGACTGTTAATTGGAATTAATACTTCTTTTGATTGATAATTTATCTGAAAAAGGGGATTGTTTGGTATTTCTATAAAATCTTCAATTACACCTATTTTGCCTAATTCTGTATCAAAGAATGTATATCCGATTAGTTTTGAATGTTCATTTGTTTCGTCTTCATTTTCAATTATCAGTTCTGTTGGAAAGTAGATGCTTTTATTTAGTAAATTTTGAGCTTCATTTTCTGAGTTAATATCTCTAATTTTAATAATTGCAGAATTTTCGCTCAAATACTTAACCTGCGTTGCTTCAATAAAAAAAGGAACCAGAAATTTATCGAATTCGATAAAAACCGGTTCCTCGTTAACTTCAGCAAAATCAAAATCTGATTTTACAATAAGTTGTCCCTTAAATCCATGATGTTTAAGAATTGTTCCTATAAAAGAACAGTTTTTTTTATCTAAATACTTTAGCTTAAGCTCAAGCATTATTCTTTAACTTCGGCTTGAATTTCGTTTGCAACTTCGTCAGAAATAACAACTCTGTCTGTTTTTTCTGCTTCAAGTTGTTTTGCTAAATCAATTTTCTTTTTAGCAATTGCTGCTGCTCTTTCTTCGCTTACTTTCTTTTCTGCTTCAATTTTCTTTAAAGCTTCTTTTTTTACTTTACTTTCGGCTGTTTCTAATTTACTTACAACTTTTGCTTCTTTTTCTTTTTTCCAGTTTTCGAATTTTACTTCGGCTTGTTCTAAAGTTAAAGCTCCTTTTTTTACTCCTCTTAATAAGTGATCTTTAAGTAGAACTCCCTTATTAGAAAGAATTGTTTTACATGTATCAGTGGGTTGTGCGCCTGTTTGTAACCAATATAAAGCTCTCTCGAAGTTAAAATCGATAGTTGCGGGATTGGTGTTTGGGTTGTAAACTCCAAGTTTTTCAACAAACTTGCCATCACGTGGCGCTCTGCTATCGGCAATTACAATACTGTAATATGCGAAGCCTTTTTTTCCGTGTCTTGCTAATCTAATTTTTACAGGCATAATATTTATTTATATATTTTAAAAAAGTGGTGCAAAATTAATACTTTGAAATTAATATTCAAAATAAATTTCCTTTTCTTTTTTCAATTAAAAATTGAAATATATTTTCCCAATTATACTTCGTTCATATTGAGGAAGTAAAGAAGAATAATAACCTCCATTAGCACTTCTTACACCTGGGTCAAAATATTTAGTATTTAAAATATTATTTACTGAAATTTGTAACGAAATTCCTTTATAAACATTGTAAGATATTGCACCATTGAAAATTAGATTAGCTTCGACTTGATTTACAGGATTTGATGAAATAGTAGTATTTGCTCCTGTTAATCGTTTTCCTACAAAATTTGTTCTTAAACTAATATTTAGTTTCTTGAAATAAGTTGCTGAAACTCCAAAATTTGCTCGATGGCTTGCTATATCTCCGATTCTGATTTTTGTATTATCATCTTGGATACTATAAGGATTTGAAAATGTATAATTTAAGTATCCTGTATAATATCCGTATTTGTATGTTAAAGTACTTTGTGCTCCTTGAATAAGAAATTTTCCAATTGCCTGATGTTGAGTTGTTGTTATAGTTACACCATCATCATTAACGTAAGTAACATCTGCTGTTCCTATCACATTGCTATAATTTGCTTGATATCCAACTACATCAAAAAATAAATTATCAGTAATTTTCCAACCTCCGCTTAGTTCAAAATTTCTTACTTTTTCGGGTTCAAGCGACGGATTATTTAATGCTCTTCCGGGAGTTGTTCCATATTTATCCCATGATGTTGCGTCTTTAATAGCCTCAGAATAAATTACTTTTAGGATAAAATCTGATGGGGAGTAAACAACTGCTGCTTTTGAGTTAAAAGTCATTCCATATCCTCCGTTTACTCTACTCTGGTTATAATCAGCTCTTGTACCAAGAACTAAATTTAAATCATTAAAAATAAAATAACTAAGTTGTGAATAAAGACCTAAATCAGATATTGCAAAATGGTTTCCGCCCGGCACATTTACCGGTTTTCCGGTTTCTTCGGGTGCATCTGTATATCCGTAAATATAATTTCCCTGAATGTGTCCTTGACGATATTCTAACCCTGATATTATATTAAACTTATCGTTAAAAGTGTATAGAATTTTTATTTCAGAACGAAATTGTTGAGAATAAGCATGATACCAAGCATGCCACCAATATGGATTTTGATCTGCAAAAGTTATTGATGTATCTAATTGTTGAGTTGCTGTATTCCATGTAAATGTAGAATCGGGAGTTTGAAGTAAATCGGCTAGACCTAAACCTCCATTTAAATAGCCTGTATAATAAAATTCTTCGTTGCTATTTCCTTTTAGTATATGTGATTTAAATGTTGAAAAACTTGTAAGAGTTAATTTACTTCCTATTTTTTTGTCATATTTCGCGTAAATAAATGAATTTAAAGGTCCCCATGTTCCACCATTTTTTGGACCAAGTTCGTAATCGTCTCTATACCAAGCTCCGTAACCTTCAATATTTCTGTAAGATTGTGCACCGAAAGTAAAATCGCCAATTTGCATTTTTGCATTTAAATACCAGTCTTTTTTATCATTAGAATATTGTGGAGCAATTCCATTTAATTCATCATCATTATAATAAGCCTCGAAATCCAAATCTTTTGCAAGTTGTGCCAATTCTATACTTTGTGTATCTAATACTTTTTGATAATATTCTAAAGAATAATCGTTTAAATCGTAGTCCCAGTCATCAAATTCTGATAAATCGGGCATTGCTGACTGATAAAATCTTCCGGTAACGACTAACGAAAAATCTTTATTTTTAGCAGCAGCAGTAATATCTGAATACATTGTATTCCACGAACCGTAACCGACTTGTGCATTTATTCCAAAATTATTATCGCCTTTTATAATTGCAGATGCATCTTTTGTTATAATATTTACAACACCCAAAAAAGCATTTGCACCATAAACAGTTGAGGCAGGTCCGTAAATAATTTCGATTCTTTCAATATTTGAAATTGAATGTTGTAAGGATATCCAGGCACTGTTACTCCATAAATCGTTTTCTTCTACTCCATCAACTAAAAATAGAGTACGGTTAGTGTTGTTAGAGCGGTATCCTCTTTGATAAATCTGAGAGTATTCTGTACCATAACCTCTTGAAATGTCAAAACCGGGTAAATCATGGAAAACCTGTTCAATATCGGTGTAACCTCTACTAACTAAGTCTTCTTTTGTTAAAACTATAACTGTTTGAGGTGTTTCTGTTACTGTTTCAGCTTTTTTAGAAACTGTTGTAACCTGAAGATTTATCAGTTCTTCGAGACTCATATCAAAAATACTGTACTCTGGTTTCAATACTATATCTACAACAGCTTTATTTCCAACTGTTACTTGTGTTAGAGATGCAACCACAAGCTCTTCGGGGGTTAGTCCCATATAAGTTACTACAAATACATCATTATCTCTAACTTTCAGTAAATAAATTCCTTTTGAATCAGAGACAGTACTTATATTTGTTCCTTTTATTGTAATTGATGCTCCTTGAATAGTTTCACCTGCATCATTAGTTATTTTTCCGGTTATTTCATATTCTTGAGCAAATGCAGAAAATGAAAAAAGGAATACGATAAAAAAAAATATAATTTTTCTCATACAATATAATTTTAGGGTTTACAATTGCAATTTAAAAAAAATTAAAGGAAATACAAGTAATTTGGCTATTTATTTACATAAATATTTACATAAATACTTATATTTAGGTTTATATAAATATATAATTACGGGATTGTTATGAATTATGATTTATTACGGAATAATTGTATAGAAAAGTTTTACTAATGCACCATTCTCAATATTCTGAGCCAGTATTTTACCTTTGTGAGCTTCGAGAATTAAACTTACAAGCGATAAATCTACGCCAATATTTTTATCGATGTGATTTTGGTGTGAAAATATTTTAAAAACGTCTTTTAAAGCTTCTTCTGAAAATCCATTTCCCGTATTTGAAATTTCGATTATGTTATAATCTCCTTCTTTGTAGGCTTTTATTTTAATTTTACCATTATCAAAGTTATGTTTTACTGCATTTTCGATTAATTTCTCGATACAAAATTCATATAATTTAAAGTCGGCTCTGATAAAGAATTTATCATCAACATCAACAACTATTTCAATTTTTTTTGAATTAATATCAAAAGTAAAATTTTTTATTATATTTTCGAAAGAAGTCTTTAATTCAATAGCCTCCATATTTAAAACATATTTTCGGGCTTTTAGTTTTGTTATTCTTTCGGCATTTAAGGCAAATTTTTCGAGACGCGTTACGGCATTATCCAAAATTCTAATGTATGTTTTTGTATTTTCTGATGTTGCCGATTCTATTTCAGATTTTAGCAACTGAAAAGGAACTATCAGGCTGTTCAGCGGAGTTCTGATTTCATGACTAATAATTGATAAAAATTCGGATTTTAGTTTATCTAGTTTAAGTAATTCTTCGTTTAAAGTTTCGAGTTGCTGATTTTTTTGTAATAATTCGCGATTTAACTTTATATTTTCTTTTTTTAGAACATATAATTCTAAAGCATTTTTAATTACCTCTGCTAAAGTGTCTTCGCTCCATGGTTTTTGAACATACTGAAAAATACGAGCTTCGTTTATTGCTTTTTGCAATGCTTCAAAATCTGTATAAGCAGTAATTAATATTCTGTTTGGCTTTGGAAATTTTTCGAGAGACATTTTTAAAAATTCAACTCCTGTAATTTCGGGCATACGCTGGTCTGAAAGAATGAGGTCAATCTTTTCTTTTTCAAGAACTTGCATACCTTCGAGTGCATTTGTTGCTGTAAAAATATTGTACTCTCTTCTGAAAGTATTTTTGAATACTCTCAGATTAGTTTCTTCATCATCAACATATAGAATCGAAAATTTTTCCATAGATAACTATTTTTGATTTATTGCTTCTAATATAATTATTTTCAATTCATCAACGTTCCATGGCTTTGAAACAAATCTGTAAAGTCTGTATTCATTAAATGCTTTTTCAATTTGGTCAGCATCCGAGTATCCTGATAATATTAATCTGTTTGGAGGAATATCCGGATATCTTTCGTTAACAATTTTCAGAAATTCAACTCCGGTAATTTCTGGCATACGTTGGTCTGTAATTACTACGTCAATAGTATTATTTTTCAATATTTCCAATCCTTCTCTGGCACTTGATGCAATAAGAATATCAAAATCCCGTCGAAATGAATTTTTAAATAATCGCAAGTTTACTTCCTCATCGTCAATGTATAATATTGTGTATTTATTGTCTTTCATTTACAATTATTCATTATTTTTTCCTGCTTACTTAATTAATTACTAATTGATTAATCTCTATTAATTGGTAAACTTATTAAAAACTCTGTTCCTTTTCCAATTTCTGAAATAATGTCAACATCGCCATTATGTTCCTTAATTACTCCATAAGTTATTGATAATCCTAAGCCTGTACCTTTTCCAATTTCTTTTGTTGTAAAAAACGGGTCAAAAATTTTCGACTTTATTTCATTATCAATTCCAATGCCGTTATCTTTAATTGAAACATAAATTTTTTTGTTGTCAAAAGACGTTCTTATTTCAACTTTCCCTTTTTCAGAAATTGCATCAATAGCATTTTTGAGAATATTCATAAAAACCTGATTTATCTTTCCGGGCAAACATACAATTTCGGGTAAATTTTCGTCATAGTTTTTAATAATTTCAACATGATGCTTATAACTGTTTTTCAATAATAATAACGCAGATTCTAATCCTTTATGTATATTTTCTTTTGCCCAGTTTTGCTGTTCAAGTCTCGAAAAATTGCGTAATCCTTTTACAATTTCGGCAACTCTTTCTGCTCCAACTTGTATATCTTTAATTGTGGTTGGAATTGCGTCGTAAGAATCAGCAAAATAATCATTTTCTTTTAATGATATTAATTTTTTAATAAATTGATTAATATCTACTTGCTTACTTTTATCTAAACCCATAACTTCGTCAAGAACAGGAATCAGGTCGTCAAAATCTTTTTTCAGACTATTAATACCTGCATAGACAAAATTTATTGGATTATTAATTTCATGTGCTATTCCGGCTGTAAGTACCCCTAGTGAAGCCATTTTTTCTGCCTGAACAAGTTGCATTTGTGTTTGTTGCAACATTTCAATAGTAGAAGTAATTTTTCTATTTGCCAGATTCAGTTGTTCGTTTTTTGATTGTAATTCCTCGTTTGAATTTTGCAATTTTTCGATTATACGCTCAATTTCTTCTTTTCGAAATGTTATTTGTGCATTAAGTCTCTGTTTGTTTTTAAAACCTTTGTAAAGTACTATTATTATGATAATTGTAAGCAAAGCAATAATTGTAAAAAGATACAGAAAATTACGTTGCCGACTAATTGTAATATTTTGTAGACCAAGAACCTCGTTTTTTGTTTTTATTTCTTTATCCATTTCACTTATATCAGTGTATTTTTGATTTAGAGTAAACTGAAGTGTATCAAGCTTTTTCATTTCAGAATCAAATAATTGTTCCTGCACCGAAAGTTGTTTGGTTTTAAAAAACAAAGAATCATTTTTAATTTTTAATTGCATCTCCTGATATTTGTATAACAATTCTTTGGCAAATACACTTTTGTTTAATTCTTCTAATTTTATTTCTTTTTCAGACAACAAATTATTCTGTTTTTCAAGTTCTTTCTGCTTTTCAATTATATCTGTCTGCAACTCTAAAAATGCTGAATTAATCGAATCTATTCTAACTTTAAACTCTTTCAGTTCCTTATCCATACCAAGCAAAGAATTTTGGGAGTCTTTATACAATTTAGCGACATCAATTTCGGAGCCACCATATAACAAAATATCAGGCTTAACCGTAATACCTTGATTTATAATATTCGCTTTATTAATTTCAAAAAGTAAATGATTATTGTCTGCGTCATACAAATTAATCATTACAAACTTTTTATCGGTATAATTTTCGCTCACAATCAAAATACTATGACCCTGAATTTGCTCAAAAACAGAAAAATAGTTATAAGAATTTTCTTCGTCAATAAAAATTAACTGAGTATTTTCTAAATCTATTTTTTCAGAAATCTGCACTTTAAGCTTAATTTCTAAATCATTAATTTTTTTTTGAGAAGCAAAACGGGTAAATTCAGATATTAATTCTTCATTGTCTGATATCAACAATATTGAAAAATTTTCAGGATCAACTTCAAAATTCCAGTCAATTTGTTTGCAGAAGTTGTAAATATAAACACAAACAGCTTCATTTCTATTATAGAGCTGAGCATTTATAGTTGCAGTTGTAAAAAATGTCAATATTAAGGTTATAAATAATACCTTGTAAATTAATATTTTTGACTTGCAAATCATAAATCTGAATTTTATATTATAAAAGTAAAAATAAAATATTTCTTTAACAAATTATTTTGTTTGCGAATATTTTTTTGAGTTATAATATATTGTTTATTTGGTTAATAGCAAATAGTTGCTTTAATTTTGATTTTTATTAAATAAAAAATGATTAATATATTTTGTTATTTTAATTACAAACACTAAATTTGCACTCCAATTTCGTGAAAAATATTTGAAAATTCTATAAACATTTTAAAGATGAAAAAAGATATACATCCATCAAATTATCGACTTGTTGCATTTAAAGACATGGCAAACGGTGATACATTTATCACTAAATCGACTGCAAATACAAAAGAAACCATTGAATTAAACGGCGTTCAATATCCACTTATAAAACTTGAAATATCAAATAGTTCGCATCCTTTTTACACAGGTAAAATGAAATTACTTGATACAGCAGGTCGTGTTGATAAATTTAAAAAACGTTATGCACAACATTTAACAAAAAAAGATCAGGAATAATTATCCTGTGAATGAAATAAATAAAAGCTCTGATTAAATCAGGGCTTTTTTTATTTTAAAATTTATCAAATTATAGTACATTTACGTTTCATATTTGTTTGATTTTTTAAAATAATAAAAATGAATTATATATTAATTGATACAAATAATTGGGAAAATCTGCTTCCTTTAACATTTACAAAACCGGTTTCAGAACTGAGAGTTGGAATTTTAACTATTAAAGAAAAATGGGAGAGATATTTAAATACTAAAATAAGTTCGTATCTGACAAATAGTTATTTAAATCAAAAATTTAAATTAATTATTGAAGACGAAAATATTTTAATAAACTCATCTGTTTTGCCAAATTCAGAATTAATACACAAAATTAAAAATCTTGATTTTAACGAAACTATTTCTGATGGCGAAGATATTATTGCTATTAAACTGAGAAATTTTGATATAAATAATTTTATATTAAGTAACTTAAATGATTCCGGAAAAATAATAACTAATATTCAATCAAAAATTCAATATCCTTGGGATATTTTCACAAAAAATGCCCGTGAGATAGAAGCTGATTTTAAATTGTTGACAAACAATAGAAAATCACAGATTTTAAGTTCTACCAACAGATTTGTAAATCCCGAAAATATTTTTGTTGAAGAAGGTGCTAAAGTAGAATTTTCGATTCTAAATCCTGATAAAGGATATATCTATATTGCAAAAGATGCAGAAATAATGGAAGGTTCAATTATCAGAGGTTCAATGGCTTTGTGTGAACATTCGACTATAAAAATGGGTGCAAAAATTTATGGAGCAACCACAATTGGTCCTCATTCAAAAGTTGGTGGCGAAGTTAATAATTCGGTTATAACCGGATATTCGAGCAAAGCTCATGATGGTTTTCTTGGAAATTCTGTACTTGGCGAATGGTGTAACCTAGGGGCAGACACAAATAATTCGAATCTCAAAAATAATTATGCAGAAGTAAAAGTATGGAATTATCATCATCAGAAATTTATAAAAACGAATTTGCAATTCTGTGGTTTAATTATGGGTGACCATTCGAAAAGTGGAATTAATACAATGTTTAACACCGGTACAGTTGTGGGAGTTAGTGCCAATATTTTTGGTTCGGGCTTTCCACGTAATTTTATACCTTCGTTTTCGTGGGGTGGGGCTTCAGGTTTTCAGGAATATGCACTGAATAAGGTTTTTGAAACAGCAGAACTGGTTATGAACCGAAGAAATATTAAACTTGACGAAATTGAAAAAAATATTCTGAAATCGGTTTTTGAAATAACTTCTAAATATCGGAATTTTTAATTTATTTTGGTACATCAATTGAATAACTAGACTTTTTTTATCAAAAAGTCAAAAATATGACAAAAAGACTTAATTATTAAAGTAAAATATATGTTTTTTGAAAACAAACAATTGAATTTTTCAGATATAAACGAAGAAAATTCAGATATAATTTCAATTGTTACAGATAGTAACGAAGAAATTCCAGACGAACAAGAAATAAGCGAGGCTCTGCCAATTTTACCGCTTCGAAATACAGTTTTATTTCCTAAAGTTGTAATTCCAATTTTAATTGGTCGAGAGAAATCTGTAAAACTCATAAAATCAATATACGAAGGCAATAAAATTATTGGCTGTGTTGGTCAAATTGACCCACATAACGAAAATCCTAAATTCGACGATTTATATAAATTTGGAACTGTTGGAAAAATAATCAAGATTTTTGAGATGCCTGATGGTTCTAAATCTGTGATAATTCAAGGTTTAAAAAGATTTAAAATAAATAAATTAATTTCTGATAAACCTCATTTTTTAACCAAAGTTGAATTATTTAACGATGAAGTTCCTGAGAAAGAAGACAAAGAATTTGAAGCTATAATTGATAGTCTTAAAGATTTATCAATCAAAGTAATAGAACTTTCGGAAAATATTCCGCAAGAAGCAATTTTTGCTATCAAAAATATTGATAATGCTGTATTTTTAATTAATTTTATTAGTTCAAACAGTGATTTTGGCATACAAAACAAACAAAGTATGCTTGAAATCAATAATTTAAAAGAACGTGCAATAAAATTACTCGAACTTTTAAGTGTTGAAATTCAAAAACTTGAACTTAAAGACGATATCCAAGTAAAGGTAAATAAAGAATTAGATAAACAACATCGCGAATATATTTTAAATCAACAACTTAAAACTATTCAAGATGAACTTGGCGGAGATTCTATACAAATTGAAACTGAAGATTTACAGAAAAAAGCAAAAAAAGTAAAATTCTCGAAAGATGCAAAAGAAACTTTCGACAAAGAACTTAATCGGTTGCAACGAATGAATCCGGCTTCGCCAGATTATTCAATCCAACTTACTTATTTACAAACATTACTAGATTTACCTTGGAATAAATACACAAAAGATAATCTGGATTTAAAACGTGCCCAGAAAATACTTGACCAAGACCATTATGGTCTCGAAAATATTAAAGACAGAATTCTTGAATATTTAGCTGTTCTCAAATTAAAAGGTGATTTAAAATCTCCGATAATTTGTCTTTATGGAGCACCGGGTGTAGGTAAAACATCTCTCGGCAAATCTGTTGCAAGAGCTTTAAAACGAAAATATGTCAGAATGTCACTTGGCGGATTGCATGATGAAGCCGAAATAAGAGGTCATCGAAAAACTTACATCGGTGCAATGCCCGGCAGAATTCTTCAAAGTATTTTGAAAGCAAAATCTTCAAATCCTGTTTTTGTGCTAGATGAAATTGATAAAGTTGGTAACGATTTCAGAGGCGACCCTTCTTCTGCTCTTCTGGAAGTTCTTGACCCTGAGCAAAACAGTAACTTTTATGATAATTATTTAGAAGTCGAATTTGACCTTTCGAATGTAATGTTTATTGCTACTGCAAATAACCTAAGCAGCATTAAACCAGCATTATTAGACAGAATGGAATTAATAAATGTTACAGGTTACATTATTGAAGAAAAAATTGAAATTGCTAAACGACATTTAATTCCACAACAACTTATAGACCATGGAATAAAGAAAAATCAAATTATTTTTTCAGATGAAATTCTTGAGTACATAATTGATAACTTTACAAGGGAATCCGGAGTTAGAACTATGAATAAAGTTCTGGCAACAATCATCAGAAAAGTTGCAAAAAATATTGCCTTCGAGAAAAAGTTTAATGCATTAATATCGAAAGAAGATGTTACGGAATTTCTTGGCTCACCAAAATATTCCCACTCCAAAAATATGGGAAATAAAATTGCCGGAGTTGTTACAGGATTAGCTTGGACATCAGTTGGTGGTGAAATAACAACCGTAGAATCAAGCATTAGCAGAGGAAACGGAAAACTTACTTTAACAGGAAATCTGGGAACTGTTATGAAGGAATCTGCAATTCTAGCTTTGGAATATCTGAAAGCTCATTCAAAAGAAAATGGTATTAATCCACAGATGTTTAACTTTTGGAATATACACATTCATGTTCCCGAGGGTGCTGTTCCAAAAGATGGACCTTCGGCAGGAATTACAATGGCTACATCTTTAGCTTCGCTGCTGACTCAGAAAAAAATACGCCCTGATATTGCAATGACAGGTGAAATAACTTTAAGCGGAATTGTATTGCCCGTTGGTGGAATAAAAGAAAAAATTCTTGCTGCAAAACGAGCTGGTATTACAGATATTATTATTTCTCAGGAAAACAAATGTGATGTTGAGGAAATAAAAGAAATTTACCGCAAAGGAGTTAATTTTCATTATGTTGAAAAAATAAATGAAGTTCTGAAATTTGCATTACTAAACGAAAAAGTTGAAAACCCTATTAGAATTGGAATACCAAAGAAAAAGAAGTGATATTGAGGGAGTTATATATGAAGAAATTATTATTAATTTTTGCCGTTTTTATTAACTTAAATACTTTTTCTCAAGAAGTAAATTGTGATGATATTTTTAAAGTTGAAACATATTCTGTTGATTTAAATGATACTACAATTTCATTATTTTCTAGTTTTAAAACTGATAGTATTATCTTTAATAATTTCTTTGACTTTGTATTATATCTTATAGACAATAACCAACTTAATAAATATTGTGATGATAACTTTTTTGATGGTAGTGATTATTTGACTGAAAAAATTATTGAAAAAAATATATCGGTTACAAAAAGTGAAGCATTAAAAAATCCGGATAGTATTTGTTACCTGTTTTTTCATGAAATAAAAAATTCAAAGCAAGAACTTAATAATTCGTTAGTATGTATCGAAGCCTTAAACATAGATTTAAAATATGTTTTCAGTATTTATGTAAATACGATAGATTCATTTTTGCAAAATACGCCATATTTTGAATATATAATTGATAGACAATACTCAGAAAAGAAATTTAACGAACTACCTATATTTAGTGAAATTGAAGAAGTTGAAGCAAAAGAATACCCTGAAGTTAATTTTGATAAAGTTAAGAGGGTAGATTTTAAATGGGTTGAAGTCAAAAAAGAAGACCCGAAAAATTATGATTTATTTTATCCTGAAAAAGATTTTTTTAGGTACATGAATTTGATAGATGCAATTTTATATGGAGTTCATAAAGCTGGATTAACACCTTATGAAAATAAAAATAATGATATTACTAAAGATTCATGGATAATTACTGAATATGACCTTCATAACTCTTTGGGAATGATAGATAAATTGGATTCATTGCCCCAAAATTATAAAGGGAATTTTAGCAAAACAACAATTTATTCAGATGGCATATCAGAATATGAATTTTATTATAATGATATTGGTGGTTTATGTTATGCCACTACTATATACAAAAATGGTATTTCCAGTTTTCGGCTAATAGTTTTTGAGAATGAAAATTTTATAGTTTTTAATGATAATGATACTTTAAATCGTCACGAATTGAAAATTGCAAAAGAATATTATACTATTCCATATAATTCACTTGAAATAACTTCATTCATTTTTAAGGAAGTTTGGTTTTATGGAAAAAATAATAAAGTAATTTCAAAACAACTTTTAGCAATTTGTCCAATTAGAGAATACATTGATTTGCAAACAAATGAAAAAAAGAAAGATTACACCTTTTGGACTACTTTTTCAGAAGAACATATGGTGTTAGGAGGTTTTGCAACGGTTACCTCTGATTGCAATAAATATTATTCTTTGAAAGATTATTTAATAGATGGAAAATATTCTGGAAAAATAATTAAAACAGAGAAAATTAAATTAGCAGATTATTTGGAGTATTTAAGTTCTCTTCAATATTAAAATAAATCTGAAATTTGCTTAATTTTTAGATTTATCAATTTATATTTTTCGTGCAAAATATTAAACTACAATGTTTTATAAAATAAAATATCAAAATACTACAAACCAAAACATTAATGACACAAGTAACTTTATATACCGATGGTGCTGCCAGTGGAAATCCCGGAAATGGTGGATATGGTGTGGTTCTGATTTCGGGAAAACATCGTAAGGAATTATCTGATGGTTACAAATATACAACTAATAACAGAATGGAACTTCTTGCTGTAATTGTTGGACTCGAAGAACTAAAAAAACAATGCGAAGTTACTGTTTATTCAGATTCAAAATATGTTGTAGATGCTGTTGAAAAAAAATGGGTTTTTGGCTGGGAAAAAATTGGTTACAAAAAAAAGAAAAATCCCGATTTGTGGAAACGTTTTTTAAATATTTACCGTCAGCATCAAGTTAAATTTGTCTGGATTAGAGGACATAATAATAATATTGAAAACGAAGTTTGCGATAAACTTGCAGTTGCAGCTTCACAAAAAACTAATTTGAAAGAAGATATAGAATATATTAAACTACTTAGTGAAGGAGAAGACGAACTGTTTTAGTATAACCTGTAAATTTTCTTGCTTTTAAAAAATCTGAAAATAAAAAAAGCATCATTTCATTGGATTTGAATTTCTGAAAAACTAATTTTGAGAAATTTTCAATTTAAATTTTAAAAAATAATTTATGAAAAATACAATTAAAATTTTCACTGTTTTTATTATAATAATCAATTTTCAGTTCTTAACTTTTGCACAGGAACATCCTGATTTTAAAATAATAAACGAAGTAAAAACTACACCTGTAAAAAATCAGGGAAACTCTGGTACTTGTTGGAGCTTTGCAACAACCTCATTTTTAGAAACAGAAATTATGCGTCTGACTGGTATAGAACAAGATTTATCTGAAATGTACTTTGTATATAATGCTTATTTAACTAAGGCTGAATACTATGTTAGATTACATGGTTTAGGAAATTTTTCGCAAGGTGGTCAGGCACATGATGTTATTAATGTCATTGAAAACGAAGGACTTGTGAGTGAAGCAAATTTTTCAGGGTTTAAAATAAAAGATTCTTATGATCACTCGAAATTAGAAACAAGTCTGAAAAATTATCTAGATTCAATTATAAAAATAAATCCGGTTCCTTCAAATTGGAAAAGTAAATTTATTGAAATAATTAATAGCCAAATAGGTATAATTAATGAATCGGCTAAATTAGAAGCAATTACAACCTTAAAAATAGCAAATGAACTGAAAATTGAAGAATTGCCTAAAACTACCAAAGTTGAACAAGAGATTTATGAAGTTGCAATAATTGATAGTAATAAAGAATCGAAAAAAGAGAGTGGTATAAGCATTAATACAAGTAATTACTACGAAATTACATCTTTCAATCATCACGATTTTTACACAAATTTTGATTTAGAAGTTCCGGATAACTGGTCGCATAATTCATATTTAAATTTGCCGGTTGACGAAATGATGAAAATAATTGATAATGCTCTTCAAAACGGATATTCAGTATGTTGGGACGGAGATGTTAGCGAAAAGAATTTTAATCATCGCAAAGGTAGAGCAGAACTAACAGATGCAGATTTAGACAGCATTACAAAATTAGGATTACAACAATATCGTCAAATTACATTTGAAAATCAGACAACTACCGATGACCATTTAATGCACATTACTGGAATAGCAACAGATAATGCTGGAAATAAATATTATCAAACCAAAAATTCGTGGGGTGATGATAGCAATAAATATGGTGGTTATTTGTATATGTCTGAGAGCTTTGTTGGCTTAAAAACTATTGCTATACTGGTTAATAAAGATGCTATTTCAACCGAAATATTAGACAAAATTTACAAATAAATATTTCTCAAAATAATTTATTCTTTTTAAAATTTCCAAAAAAAAAACTCCGAATAAATCGGAGTTTTTATTTTACAGAATTATTATTGGTTTAAAAACAACCCTATTATCTGCAATTATTTTAATTTGATAAATACCTGCGTGATATTCAGACAAATCAATATTGAAAATATTTCCAGAACTTACATTTTCAATTACATCTGATAAAACTAATTTACCTCCAATAGAATAAACCTGAACTGTTACATCAGAATTATAATCTTTATCAAACTTAATATTGAAATTTCCTTTGCTTGGATTTGGATAAATGTTGATTGAGTTAGTTTTACTTTCGTCAATTTTATTTGCTAAACTAAAATTAGCTGTTAAATTTGTTGCTGCAGATACAGTAAAAGTATATGGGTTTGAAGTAGATACAACATTTACTCCATTAGTCCAGTTAACAAATGTATAATTTGCATTTGGAACTGCTGTTAATGTACAACTTGCATTTTGATTAAAAGAACCTACTCCAGTAACATTACCACCACCAACCGGATAAACCGAAGATGTAACTTCAAATGTTGTAACCGCCGCCGGCACCCAATCTAATGTTATATTTGTAAAATAACTTCCTGCACTTGCAACAACTCTGTGGTCTGTTGAAGTACCTTTAGTAAAAACAAATGATTGAATATCTCCATGTTGATTTGATGGAGTACCATTTGCCCATGCGGTTTCGACCCAAACTTTGTAATCGCCATCATTTACTGTTGTAAAAGAACCAATGGCTCCTGTTTTTCCGTTCCAAGTAATTGTTTTTGAACCAAATGCTGTTGGGTTCGAAGAACCTGTAAGTGTTGCTCCTGTTATTGCATCAACTACATTTTGACTTGATTTTGCACGCCATGTTGGTAAATGTTCTACTTCCTCATTTGTATATTTAGCTCTGGTTCTTACAAAATTACCCGAGTTATCTTCAATCCATACAGCAATTACATTTTTGGTTGCTCCAGAAACCGTTTGTGTAAAAGTACAAGTCAGAACTCCATCAGTTTGAATTGTAGGAGCTTTAGCTACTTCTGTTTGAGCATTAACTGCATTTAATGAAAATACAGTAATAATTCCTATAAATAGGATTAATAATTTAAAATTTAAATTTTTTTTCATATCTACATATTTAAATGAATGCCAAAATAAATAAAATTTTATTAAATAGAACGACAAATTACTGAATAATAATTTTCTGAATTGTAATATTTTCTGAATTTAAAATCTCTACAAAATAAATCCCTTGTAATAAATTGCTTGTATTAATATTTTTTTCAAAATCAATAACTTTTTCTGTTAAAACTTTCTTGCCGGAAATATCATATACATTTAATTGATAATTATTATCTTCTGAAATAATTTTAAAATACTGATTACATGGATTTGGATAAATTTTAACAGAATTATTATCATTAATATTTTTATCAGTAATATTTGTAATTGTTTTATTTTTATAAACTTCAAAAGGCATTCCTTGATTAGTTCCGGGTAGGTCATCGGTCATTGGCACCCATCCAAGTTCTCCAAAGTGCATAGCATTTCCGGTAACAGATTCTCCTAAAATTGAAACATAAGGTTGGTAAGGACCAGACATAAGAGTTCCTTCGCAAGAATAATCTATCCAGTAAGTTCCTGCCTGAAGTGTTATTTGTTCGCCAGTTTCGAAATTACAGATGTTGTGCATAATCGGTCTTTCTGTATTTAGCAATGCGGTTGATGCTGTGCGATATATTCCAGACCATATAGAACCACTTAGCATATTATTCTGGGTAAAATCGTAAAGTAAATTTCCATCAGCAATATTATCCTTCCAAATTTTAAAATCGGCATAAGTAATTGTAGATTCGAGTGTTGAGCCTGTCTGAAAGTTGTAAAAGCCAAAGCCTGAAATTGTCCATTCTTGGTTTTCGGGTATAACAAAATCATCTGCATTTCTGTAACCAATTAAATTTGAAGAATTATCGCCATAATAAACCATTCCCAAATCTTGCTGAACCGCTGAAACATTGGCGTTTCCAAAACCTGCATTGGGATGTGTAATTAATTGTGCATTATCAAAAATAACATCTCCAATTATAACTCCTTTAATTATTTGAATTTTTTGGTTGTTTAAAGTATTAATATCATCTGTTAAAGTGGCTGTAACAGTTAATTCATAATTGCTGTTTGCTGATAAATCGACTTTAGATGCAAACTCGTAATTAGTTAAACTGCCTTGTACAATCGGATAACTTTCACTTATATTGTAATCTTCTGAAATTGATGCAACTACGCTATTTGAAACCAAATCAAAAAATTCGTAATTTAGTATTAATCCTGATGTAATTTCTTTACCCAAATTAGCTAAAGTAATATTTACAACCTCATCATTTTCAAGAATATTTGCAACAGGTAAATTAATATTTGTAATTGAAATATCAAAATTATCAGAAAACTCGGGTGGTGTAAACCTGTAAGTTGTTCCAATTGAAAATGTTATCAGGTCTGATTTTAATATTGAGTTATTTTCTGATAATGACGAAACTGTTGCTCCTGAAACTGAATTTGGTGTAACACTCAAAAAAACAGTATTTACATCGGTTTTACCATTTATTCCTATTGATGTTGTGGAATTTACACTCCAATCTGATGCTCCGGTTAAATCACCATAAATAAATTCAATATTGTTATCGCTTTCAAACAGTTTAACCTGAAAACTTACTTTTCCAGTACTTATTCCGGTAACGTCATATCGTCCAACATTATAAAATTCAATTGTTAGTATTTGATTTCCAACTGTTCCTTCGAGCAAATAAAATAAACCTTCTCCAACTCCTGAATTGAGAAAAATTAGGTCGTCCCAAAGTGGTGCTAACAGATTGAAAAGTGTTGCTGATGCTAAATTATTGGTTGATTGGCTTATAGTTGTATTTCCTAAATTTACAGTACCATTTGTATTTACAGTAAACTGGTTAAATGTTAAATTGTTGTAAATAAAGTCGAAACCAATGTTTATTGGAGCAGAACATCCATCATCCCAACTGCTTGGAATAATTGCTGTTTCAGAACTGTTGATTGATTGGTATGTTCCAGAAACTTCTTCAAAAGAATATAAGGCTACTTTACTGTTATTTGTTATCTGTGAAAATAAATTGAAACCAATAAATAATAAACTGAAAATTAGTGAAATTTTTTTCATGTTGAAGTTTTTTAGTTTGAAAAATTATTTAAATTTAAGTGCAAATAATGTTATATCATCTCTTTGTTCTTCAATACCTTGCCAAATGTCCAGTTGATTTATTAAAAATTCTTGCTGTACCGTTAATTCTTCGCCTTTGATATAATCAATATTATTAATTAATTTACTTGTACCATATCTTACTCTGCTACTATTGTTTTGGTCAACATAACCATCTGAAAACATATAAATTATATCATCTTTCTTTAGTAAAATCTGCTGAGTTGAATATTTAATGGGACTTTTTACCCTTTCAGAACCGCCAATTGCTCTTCTATCTCCTTTAAAAGTAATTAGTTCATTGTTTTTGGAAACAAATAAAGGTCTTTTTGCACCTGTAAAGTTTACATTATAGTCCTCATTTATTTTTTCAATTCTACAAATAATTAATTCCATTCCATCATGAATTTCAGAGACTTCTTTTTTAAGAGCTTTTTTTAACAGAATATCAACTGTTTCCATTATTTGCTTAGTATCAAATATTTTAGCTTCTGCAATTGCTTCGTTTATTAACCTGCTACCAATCATAGACATAAATGCACCCGGAACTCCGTGCCCTGTACAATCAGCTACAACAATAAAATCGTATTGCTCAATTGATAAGTACCAATAAAAGTCGCCAGATACTATATCTTTTGGTCTGTAAATAACAAAAGTGGAATATTTTTTTTCAATTTCTGATATTGATGGAAGAATTGCATTTTGAATAGTTTTTGCATATCTTATGCTTCCTCTTATCTGTTCATTTTGTATTTCAATATGTTCATTAATTCTTTCTAATTCATTTCTTTGTGCAGATATTTCTTCGTTTTTCTGTAAAATTTCTTCATTTTGTTCTTCGAGGGCATCTTTTTGTGCTAATATTTCTTCATTTTTCTGTAAAATTTCAGCTTCAGCTTTTTTAAGTTTTGAGATATCAGAATCTATTGCTATAAGTTTCACAACATTGCCTTCATGGTCGGTAATTGGAGTTATTGTAGTTTGTGCCCAAATTACATTTCCTTTTTTTGCACTTGTTTGTGATTCGTAAATAATTGATTGTTTTTTATTTATACAAAATTGCAAAAGTTGTTCTATATTAGAATTAGAGCTGGATTTCTGAATACTATCTCCGATTCTTTCTTTTGTTTCTTCAAGATTATATCCATAAAGTCTTGTAAAACCTTCATTTACCCATTCAAAATTGCCATTTTTATCCATAATTACTACAGCATTATCGGTTTCGCTTGCAACAATTGATAGTTTTTCGAGTTCTACATTTACTTTTTCAAGTTCTTCTGCTTGTGCCTGTATCTCTTCTTTTTGTTGATTTATTTCATTATTTTTTATTTCAAGTAATTGATTTACCTTTTGTTGTTTCCTTTTTCCTCGAAAGAAAACAACTGCTAAAAACAAAACTAACAAAATAATAACTGCCAGAAAATATGTAAATATTTCACGTTTTCGACTTTGCTCTTTTAACAATAAATTTTCGGCATCTTTTTTTTCTGATTGATATTTTGTTTCTAATTCGTTCATTTGTTTAATCATATCATCATTAAAAATTGTATCCTGAAGTTGGTCATACATTTTATAAAATTCAAATGCCTTAAAATAATCTTTTTTTAGTTCAAAAATATTTGAATATTCGAGATAATTTTCTGAAATAGATTTTTTATCATCTATTAAAATTGAATATTCCAGACTTTTATCCAATATTATTAGTGCAGAATCTAGTTTATTTTGTTTTTTCAGTATCACAGCAATACGAGCTAAATTGTAACAAACTCCGTACGGGTCTTCGTATAACTCAGTTATTTTTAATGATTCCTTAAAATATTTGTATGCTGTATCAAGTTCTCCTTCATTATTATAAATAATTCCGATATTGTGCATAATATAGGCTGCAACAATTTCATTACCAAGTTCTTTATTCAGGACTATTGATTTATTGTAATATTCGAGAGCCTTTTCTACATCTTTCATAGCATCATAAGCGATA
>Ga0316608_1000122_pt1 | contig 40774 bp, 35 predicted proteins | sample MIS2016152B_MG_FD_207673 | JGI IMG/M metagenome (GOLD analysis project Ga0316608, IMG submission 207673) | Microbial mat bacterial communities from Middle Island sinkhole, Lake Huron, Michigan, United States - MIS.2016.152B | ecosystem: Environmental > Aquatic > Freshwater > Lake > Sediment... | reverse complement strand
GCTTACCGAAATGGAAAAAAAGGCATTCTAGGCATGCTAATGGGAGAAGTGATGAAAAAAAGCCGAGGCAAGGCAGCGCCCAAAGTGGCCAACGCCCTGCTTCGACAGTGCCTAGAAGATGCCTAAGTGCGTCGCAATGCTGTTGATTAATTTTTAACCTTGATTAGCGTAGTAATGATCTCTTTTTTTGAAAATGCGAAAGTGCTCCTAAAAGCGCATACATGGTCTATTCATCTTTTATCTGTATCAAGTATTGCTATTTTTCTCACCTATACTTGCTACCTTTTCTATCAGAAAATACACCCTAGACTCACTAAAAGGTATTTCATTACAAGTGCTCTTCTTGAAGCCATTCATTGGCCGTTAATTGTTTTTATTTGGGTGAAAGCTGCGGCTTCTGTCGTCAATATTTTTACCTCGAAGATGGACGATGCGTTGGTGCATCTGGTATGGAAGCTACGTAATGTCGGGCTTGCATTGCTTTTTGCATGGGTGTTTGTGCGTTTTATCAAGCTCTTTGAAGAACAGCTTTTATTAGGCCACTTAGCTAAAAAGCGCCCAGATAAAACCACAGTCCAAGCCACAGGGAAGTTACTGCGTGTGGGTATTATCATCATCGTAATTCTATTCGTGCTTCCGCTGCTAGGCATTAATGTTTCTGGTATCGTGGCATTTGGTGGAGGTTCTGCCATTATACTTGGTATTGGTGCTCAACAAATTTTTGCCAATTATTTTGGGGGGCTTGTACTCTATGCAGACCGAAATTTCAAAGTGGGGGACTGGATTTCTTCTCCTGACAAGGCTATAGAAGGACAAGTAGAGGATATTGGTTGGCGTGCTACGCAGATTAGGACATTTGATCAGAAGGTATGTTATGTGCCCAATGCTGTTTTATCTTCTATCATTGTTGTCAACTCTAGCAGGATGAAGAACCGCTGCATCAAGGAGATGGTTGGAATTCGCAATACGGATGCTGCTGTGCTTGATAAGATTACGCAAGAGATACGTACCATGCTGCACGCGCACCCCGGAATAGACCAACGAAAATTGTTGCTGGCACACTTTACAGAGTTTGGGCCTTCTTCGCTCAAGATTAATATCCATGCTTTCACAAAGACTGCAGACCGGGAGACTTATTACAATGTACAGCAAGATATTTTCTTAAAGATCATCCAAATCATTGAGCAAAATGGCGCCGCTCTTGCCTTTCCTCTAATACTCCGTGTACCCGAACTCTAAGAGATAGAGCAAACCTTGTCCAACTTTCAATACGGAAGTGTGTATTCTGAGAGCTTAGTCTCAAGGCCGACATAGATCCTTAACTTTCTTTCTGCTTCTGAAAAAAACAGACTTACTGCGTGCCCATTGCACCAAGGGACATCATGGAGTAGCCTGCCCGTATGATCGTAAAGGTAGGTAAGCTGCTTGTCCATGTCGGTCAGTACATAGAACTGGTGCTTGTCATCAAAATTATAGTACTGCAATAGCAAACGCTGTGCTTGGTGTTGTAGTTCAAAAAGTAAGTTCCTGGCTTCGTTTATTACGATTACTTTATCTCGGTCCTGTCGCATCATGACGTATTGATGGCCCGTTGCGCAGTTCGGACACAAAATAAAACTAGAGGTATCCTCGGAACGATCAAGCTGTACTTTCTCCTGTATACGCCCATCCAGGTTGAGACAGATGTGCTGGCCTGCATCGGTCAAGGCAATCAGGGAAGTATCATCAGCTGTCTTGCCTGTGCGCACTAACAATGGATTGTGTACGGGCGCTTTTAGGTCAACAGGAAACCCAGGGCAGTTTTGGCCTTTTCTATTAAGTGCCTGTAGAGTACCATTCGTTTGTAATGCTAAGAAGTAATCTTGCCCTTGCACCCTGAGGTGAAGGGGCGTACTTGCAAAACTTTGTTTCAAAGACCGGGGATTCCAAGCAGGTAAAGGCTGGTAGTGTTTGTCTGTCAGATAGATATTGCCTTGTGCGGTGGCTATTAAGAAGCGGTAGTTCTTGTTATGACTATAATCTGCAACGTGGAGGTGCACAGGTTGACCGGGCTGATGCAATGGGTGTGGATACCTACTTATTTTGTGGCCATGATAGTCGATCAAATGGAGCTGCTTGTCTGTAGCAAATAAGTATTGTGTCTTGTTATTGTTGTAATAATCTACCTCCAAAAAGTCAGTAGTGATAGGATTTTCCAAGGTTTTTTTCCACAACAGTTTCCCAGTGGGGTCTAGAAAATACAATTGGTACAGGGCATCTTGCAGCAGTATATAGTGGCCTTTTCCCCGATGGCTTTTGACCAACCAAGGACGGTTGATGATAGGTGCTTCTGTTTGAAAGATGGTAGAGGTGGCCAGTGTCTTTGGGAGAATATCTTGCTGGATTGCTGTTACCTGCTGAGCAGAGCTTTCCCTGATTTGTTCTTTTTCTTGATGGTTTAACAAGATGCTTATGTAACAACCTGTGTCTGGTTCGTGCAAGAGCTGCAAACTGACATGTTGAAACTTTTGCAAAGCGTCAGCATGTGTCTTGCATACTTGCTGCCAGGCGGGCTTGAGTGAATGGATGATTTGAGGCCATACTTTTTTTAGATCGACAAACAGGCTAAAATGAGCTTTTTCGAGCCTACTTTCTAGCCATGCATTTTGTTGGGGAGCATTAGCCCAAGTTTTTCCTTGAAGGTACTGGGTATGCCATGTTTGTAAGCCAACTTGGCTGTTGGCCAGCACAATGTAGTCGTCAATTTGAGTAATATAGTTGGCCTCGAAGGCTGGGAAGAGTTGTCCCGGTAGCCAATACTGGAAGTAATCAGTCGTCAGTTTGTAAGTGCTGGAAGGCTGATGTATTCCCTGCGATGATAATAAAGTGAGCAAGTTTAATTCCTTGAATGTTTCTATAAATACCTGAGGATCATGCACCCTTATAAAGACAAGCTGGTCTTCTTGTTGGTTGTTTCTAGCTAGTGTACAGTGTCCTATTTCTCCTTGGAGCAAAGGATCAAGGGTGCCAGCAAGCAGACTGATACCTTGTGTATCTGATATTTTCCCTACTTGCGGCAATGACCTGTATTGTTGAAAGGAAGTCAAAAGCTGTTCTGCCTCGTTAAAAGTAAAATGCTGCAGCACGGCCGTATTTTGGGGTAAGTAGGGCGCTAGCAGCATGGCACCAGCGGCCTGGTTAGGTAGTGTATGCGTCAAGTAAGATGCAGAAGTTGTTGTTTTCTGGTCTTTAGCAAAGCCACTGAACAGCAGATGGTGATGGGTCAGTTTAAGGTTGAAATGGCTGGCTCGGGCAAACGTAGTCAGAGAAGTACTGAGGGTATCTACTTGGCCGTGTTGTACAAAGGTGCGTAAGAGTTGGGGTAACTGGCTGAAGTTAACATAAAGGCTACCTTGTGTATTTGCTGCTTTTTTAAGGTCTAAAAACCCTGTTTTCTGTTTACTAGCTAGCCCCCGTACCACATCTTCGATCAGTAAAGAGGAGTAACTGGCAATAACGTATTGTTCGTGCTTGATATAGGAGAGGGGTTGGGTGGCACCATGCTTACTTAACTCTGTAATCTTATATCCTGCACATTTTCTAACCGTTTCACTGTATGCTTTTTCTTTTTTTATTTTGAGCGTGATTGCTTCCAGTATTCTTCGTGTGGCTGCGTCGTGCGTGTTGAAATAGAAGATACATCCCAAGCGCTCTTCACCCAGTCCGTGGACAGAGACAGTCAGTGGTACTTTATCTAGGCTTTGAGGAGCTTCTACCAGGTTCTTAAGAAAGCTAAAACCATGTTGTATGGCTGAAAAACCAGGTACTTGGTTGAGGGTTTTGGCCATGGGCATTTGCCGAAAGTGTTCCCATTGTTTACCAAAATCTGCTACTTCATACACCAGGGCTGCGCTTTGAGGGATATAGGGCGATGCTTCTTCTGCCCGCTGTGCGCTGTGCCAGTGGTTGTAGTAGAGATAAGTGGCGCTGGCCAGTACTAGAAGGAATATGATTAAGAAGAAAGATAGCTTTTTCAAATCAGTTTAAGGATTAATAATCACTCTTCAGCGCAAGCAAAACTACATAGGCTGTGTGATTCCTTCAAGGTAGGGAGTATGATCCAATCATGGCCTATCAATCCCAACAGTCAACGTTACGTGATAGCTATTTTTCATGATGTATGAGATGTACTAATTGTTTGGTCTCAAAAAATGAGTCATCAAAGAAATCACTGATGGCATAGGTAGCGTGCCGCACTGAAGTTTGGATGGGTTCTTTGCCTTTGAGATATAGGATGCCATTGGGAATACTGTGCCGGTCTTGGAAGGAAATATTATTTTTAACCCAGCCATAGAAAGGGATCAGGTTGGTTACTGCCCTGCCAAGAATAAAGTCATACTGACCTTCAATATTTTCGGCCCTGATCTGATGGGTAGATACGTTGGTTAATCCCAACTCTTCAGCAATGTGTTGCACAGCATTGATTTTTTTGCCAACAGAATCTATAAGATGAAACTGAGCTTGTGGGAACATAATGGCCAGAGGAATCCCTGGAAAACCACCACCTGTACCTACATCCAATACTTGAGTACCAGGCTCAAAAGCTACTACTTTGGCAATACTTAGGGCATGTAGTACATGTTTGAGATAGATATGATGGATGTCGTTGCGAGAGACTAAGTTGAGTTTTTCATTCCAGGCCTTGTAGATTGGCTCTATTTTTTTGAACTGTTCCTGCTGTTTGGTGGATAAGGTGTCAAAGTAATGGAAGATAATGGCTGCAGACATCGATTCGTCGGGTGTTGCACGCATTAGTTGGTAGAAATAGGAAATACTACTTGACCCTTTGTTTTTTAACTGGCAGAACCAATTCTGGGCGGTTCTTTCGGTGCCTCACCTGTATTATTTCTCCTAGCTGCAATGCTCCTGATAGCACTTTGGCTGTGAGTACTTCCTCTGCTTTTACTTACTGCATGGCTCTTTTTAACGGATACACACTAGACGGTTGGCCAGTTTTGTGAACTCAAGCAGGTAGCGCAAGGCTGTTGTTCTTTAGCGCAGCTGCTTGACTTAAATATTAGTAATCTGGTAAAACTTTTCTTCGCCCGGCAAGTTAAAGACAATAACAGCATCTAGCCTATTAATAAAATTCAGGACTCAAGGTCTTTTTTAAGTACTTGATGCACCTTCAGCTTGATGGCCGCTGCAGCATGGGTTTTCCTTCCGTTCCCGCGCGGTAAAGAACACACAAAGTGTGCTGTACAGACACGACTACTTTGTAAGCCCTACTCACAGCGATGATTTCTGTGGTTTGATAGGATAGATGGATGGCCATAATGATGCACGGTTTGATATAGGCCGTAATATTTACGGTATGATCAATTCTTGTTTCTTGGAAATTTCCCTGGACGTGGCTTGTTGTAAAATATTGCAGGCGTTATGGCCTTCGCAGAATAGTAAGTCAATAATGCTCAAATTGGGGTGAAATACCTTGCCAAACACTTGCTGATATTGGGCTGGATGGTAATAATTACTTGGGTCTAGGCGGGCGCGCGGATGAATACTATATCTTGCGTCAACTGAATTTCCTGCCAAATATTTTTCGTAGTATTCCGATAGTTCGATTTTTTTATCGAGCTGGAGCAGGTGCAGGCAAGCCTCCAGTAGCGCCAGATTAAGATCGAACAAATAGGTATATTGTCTTAAAAAAATAGCACGAAAGTATTCTGCAAAGTATTCGAAGTAAGGGGCCTTACTGTAAGCTGCGCAGAGTGCTCGCCAGTGTACGTCTTCCCATGGTTGGCCATAGTCTATCTCTATTGTTCTGTATGGGACGTTGCTATTGCCTTTACGCACTGGAACAGTCAGGCGGTCTACTTTCTGAGAGGTGAGCACGTAGCACCTGTTGCGGTAGGTCTGTTTTTGATAAGACTCCTGGGCTTCTAACCGGATGGTATTATAAGGGAACAAGCAAGCAAAATACTCCAGGCTTGGGAGGTAGTGAAGATCTATCAATAAGGCGGAGGTAGACACGCTGCGCGCGGTTGGGTCAGATAGAAATTATTGGCCAGTCCATTAGAAATAGTATCAAAATACAGCGCATTTTGTAGAATATGAACCATTCCCACATCTCAGTTAGCAATAGAATGAATAATCCTTTGGGGTGTCCTAGTAATGTAGAGGTATGTTTGTGCGTCGATGAACTCATAGGGGAGAAGGGTAGTTGTGTGATCAACGGAGTAAAAGACTGCCGAAGGTAGCCTATAAAGCTGGGGCGTTCAAACAAGGCCTAGAAACGTCTTCACAAGGTGTGCTCCATGCGCTTACATTGAGTTGATAGGTATACAAAGACCATCTTTGCATGGTTGTTTATGTGTGTATTACTATGCTATATTCACCGCTGGTTGTAACAAATAGGAGAGGTGGGTGAGTGGCTGAAACCAGCAGTTTGCTAAACTGCCGTACGTTTTTATGTACCGGGGGTTCGAATCCCCCCCTCTCCGCCAACCTCCATAAGCGCGGCTTTCCCCTTCCTAGGATTTAGATGCACGTCTTGTGCATCCCTCGTTTCTTGTTTCAAGAAACCTTCAAAAAAATACTATAAAAATGTTCCAAAGTGTACCTTGAAGGGCTGGGACGCTGTATATTTAAGTGAGGTTATGCGGGTGCGTACCTTTCATTGTGGTAAGGAGAAATACAGAAGTATTAGCAGGTGTAAACAGATAACCATCATTTTTTTGTAAGTAAACCTTAAAATCTGAAAAAATGTCTAAGCGCGTTTTTGTGGGTATTGGCATACCCCAAGAGATAATAGAAGAGTGTATGAACATCCAGGCGGAATTATCTGACTTGTCTATACTTTTTATTCCTCCAGAAGATATTCACCTCACCTTACTACCACCTTGGGAAATGATTAATCAGTCCTCAATTGAGGAGAAAATACGTATTGCGCTCCGGCACACCAAAGGATTTAGTCTCCACCTAGAGCACCTTGCATTGGGACCTAATGCTATGAAGCCACGTTTTATTTGGATTGTGTGTAGTGCATCGGAAGAACTTGTTAAGCTTAAAAAAGCGTTACTCACCGTGTTTAACATCAGTGATCATATTCCTTTTATACCGCACTTGACCCTTGCGCGACTTTCCCAAGAAGATGGGAAAAGACTTAAGCACCAACCTATTAAAAAGTCCCTTAAGCTTTCTGTGCCTGTAACGTCAGTAGAACTTTTTGAATCTCCCCACCAAGGAGGAGCTGGGTACAAAATTTTGGCCTCAATACCCATTCCTTTTCATAGGTCAACATTTTCTCATTAGCAGCTTAAGTTTTTGCTCATCTTGTTAACCAAGGGGTGGGTTTTCTTATCCTACACTAGTTTAGTTGCGTTTAAAAAATAGAGGATGTGAACTGGAAACACATTCAAAAGGAATCAAGAAAAATACATGCCTAACTCTTGCATGGGGAGGAGAAGAAAAAATCAGCAATGGAGCCCGGAGGTTACTAAAAGAAGTGATGTCCCATATTTTGAGATTGTATTTCCGTTTGGAACGATCCTAAAAAAACTGCAACGACCCTGAAGCAGGTTGAAGAACAAAGCAAACGTGGTAAAGATACTCCGCTTCAGTCTGCTGTGTATATGCTTGATTTTCATATCAATCGTACAGGGAAAAACTGTCTGTGGAGCACAATGCAGTAGTCATTAAAGCCAACGACGTACTACGTGCTTTCTTTCGAGATTAATGCTATTTCGAGATGGGGGTGGGCAGCCGGTAATCGCTAAGTGTCTTGAAATTTTTCTTCAGCCGTGATACCAGTAGTGGGTGATCAGTAGTTGCTGCTAGAAATATGTGCATATTAGTGCTAGTTTATGTACTATAGCTTTTGGAAAGGTATCCTATAAACACTCTTTTGCTATGGCTTCTAAATAATAGATTTCATAAAGGCAATGATAAGTTCCGCAAAACAGGATCACTCAAGACCCCTCAACCAGGTCGTGAGGCAAGCCATGATGAGTATGGCCAAGAGCACAGGGGAGTTACAGAATGTCCTGAGTGTCATAATGTTCATTTTAAAAAACGGTGGCATCACTCGATTGATGCGCTCAATGTCCACGCCAAGTCAACACTACAGGTTAATAAAAAGGCATTATGCCGGGCATGTAAAATGACTCAAGACCATCTTTTTGAGGGGGAGCTTCTTATTGAAGAATGCCCTGAGCGACATGAAGAAGAGTTGCTTCGTCTCATTCATAATTTTGGCAAACGCGCTAAAGAGATGGATCCGCAGCATAGAATCATCAACATTGAAAAAACTGACCAAGAGATATATCGCGTTACTACCACAGAAAACCAACTTGCAGATCGGCTCGCCAAAAAGATAAAAGAAGTATTCAATACTGTTGAGATTCATTTACCTCATTCCAAAGAGCCCTACAAGGTAGATCGGATTCATGTCACCTTTCACAGCCTGTAACCCAAAAATTGACTTAGGAGTAATACATCAGGAGGCCATTGCAGCATGGTTGCGAGTCGTGTAGTGCTCTTTTTTCGGAGTTTATTGGGTTTGGGGCTGGTAAACTTTAGAGCGGATATTTTCTAAGTTTTCCAAGTTGATATAAATTCTCGTCCCTGTGATTGAATCTAAACTCAGTTTCCTTTGAATTATTCCTGGTACAAGCGTTCGTCATGCTGTTTGTTCTTGGGGGTACTTCAGCCAAGCCGATATTTTGAAACATTTGCCTGTTTTTAGGTGTTTTACCTGTGCTGGTTTAATGTATGCACTTTCATGCACCTCAATGTCTATTATCATCTCCTTAGGAAGGGAGTCTGGCCATTGGGGTATGATGATGCTTCCTGTGACACTGGGCTATATGTTTGGAGTATTTCATTTTGAGCAGCTAGAAAAAAATCAGGCAACTATCCTCAAAAAATACCCGTGAGCGCCCAGTAACCTCTTTACACTACTATCACTATGCTCAAGGGTGTGGAAAAATACAACAACAGGTTATTGGCAGAACAACAAAATCACATCATCCTACACGTGATCTTGCAAAAGGAAGGGCCAAAATACCTTCTTGAATTGGGTTTTCTTGACTATCCAAAGCGGACGATAGCCAAACGTTAAAGCTTTTTTCTATCTTAGAGTTTTATATGGCCATCTAGCCTTTCCAAAAGGTCAACAGCCACACAATGATTGCTATTGAGCAAGTTGCCTTCCTAGAAATACTGACCTTTATTGCAGGGGCACTACTCTTTGTAGCTATTGGCTCATTGGTAAGCTTTTTACTACGGCCTCAACACCCCAACACAGAAAAATTGTATAGCTATGAGTCGGGTGAGGAGCCTGTTGGAAGTTCCTGGGGGAGGTTTAACACCCGCTTTTATGTTATGGCGATTGTCTTCATACTTTTTGAGGTGGAGATAATACTGCTCTTTCCCTGGGCAACAGTATGGGCCAACCCAGCACTCAATGAGGCCAGTGGAGGTTTGTGGGCTAACTATACAGCGATATCAGCCGTGCTGTTTATGACTTTGCTCGCTATAGGCCTTGCCTATGTGTGGAGCCAAGGACACCTGGCGGGGATACAACTCCCTTTGCCGTCCTCTCCCTTTTCATCCAGCGTGCCTAAGGCACTCTATGACCAAGTTAACAACCACTATGCCTCAACTACCAGCGAGGCAACAGTGCATTCGACCAACTCAACACCCACCCCATGAAGTCACAAAAAACGGGAGACGGAGAAGTAATTTTTGCCAAACTAGACGAACTCCTCAACTGGTCGAGGCGCTCCTCCTTGTGGCCAATGACCTTTGGATTAGCTTGCTGTGCCATCGAAATGATGGGGGCTTATGCTTCTGACTACGACCTAGACCGCTTGGGGGTCATCCCCAGAGCTTCTCCACGTCAAGCGGATGTGATGATCGTATCAGGCACAGTTACTTTTAAGATGGCCGATAGAATTAAACGGCTCTACGAACAAATGGCTGAGCCACGTTATGTAATTTCGATGGGTTCATGTGCTAATTGCGGTGGTCCGTATTGGAAGCATGGGTACCATGTGGTTAAGGGTGTGGATAGAATTATTCCCGTAGATGTATACGTACCAGGTTGTCCACCGAGGCCGGAGGCTTTGATTGGTGGATTTCTGAAACTGCAAGAAAAAATTCACCAAGAAAAGAGTACGCCACCAAATGCTTCGACAGTACCTATGCATGAAGTACGAAACGTATAACCATCAACTGATGGCTTTTGAAGAAATCATTAGATTACTTACCCAAGACTTCGGGCCAGCAATCATCTTGGCAAAAGACCCACATGCTGTGCCACCAGCAATTCGCGTTCCATCTCGACACATTTCCGAAATATGCCAAATGCTACACGAGCATAAAAAAACCTATTTCGATTATCTAGCTTGTATAACAGCCCTAGACAATGGTCCTGAAGCAAACACTTTAGAACTCATCTATAACCTGTACTCCATTCCCTATGACCTGCAGCTGATGCTCAAGGTGTTGGTGATCAGGGACAAGCCTGGGGATCCATTGCCTGAAGTCCCTTCAGTAAGCCATGTCTGGAGAGGCGCTAATTGGTACGAACGTGAGGCGTATGATTTGGTAGGCATTAGTTTTACTGAGCATCCAGACCTCCGACGTATTTTACTGCCTTCCGACTGGGAGGGGCATCCGCTGAGAAAGGACTACACAGTGCAGCAGCAGTACCATGGTATTGAGACAACTTATTGATTGATCTATTCTTTTTTTTATTCCCTTCGGGATTTATCAGCCAAATACACAGTGTCCATCAGCCAGGAAACCATACAAGCAGTACAAAGTAGCATCCATATAGAGGAAGTCATTGCTGATTTTCTGACCCTCAAGAAAAAAGGACAAAATCTGTGGGCATGCTGTCCTTTTCACCAAGAAAGAACCCCTTCCTTTTCTGTATCGCCTGCCAAAGGTTTTTATAAATGCTTTGGATGTGATGCCGCTGGTGATGCTATCACCTTTGTGCGGGAGATAGAAGGGATAAGCTTCATAGAAGCTGTAAAATACCTGGCCAACAAGTACCGTATTGACATTCAAGAGTCTGAGCCTCACACGCAGCAAGTACAACAGGAAAAAGACAGCCTGTATATCTTGCTTAACCTCGCCAAGGAGTACTATGTGAGCACCTTATGGGGACACCCTGAGGGACAAACCATAGGGCTGAATTACTTTAAAGAAAGGAACTTTGCCGAGCCATTTATCAAGAAATTTGAATTAGGGTATAGTCTAGATGCTTGGGAGGCTTTCTGCCAGTTTGCCAAAAACAAGGGGTACAAGGAAACGCTTTTAGAAAAAGCAGGACTCATTATCCAAAAGGAGCACAAGACGTATGACCGATTTAGAGGCAGGGTGATTTTTCCTATTCACAATGTGTCGGGTAAGGTGATTGCCGTTGGAGCCCGGATGCTCAACGCGGATAGCAAACAACCCAAGTACATCAATTCACCAGAAACGGATATTTACCGCAAGAGTGATGCACTATATGGCATTTTTCAAGCCAAGCATCAGATCAGGCAAGAAGACAGTTGTTATTTGGTAGAAGGTTATACAGATGTGATTAGCCTGCACATGGCTGGCATTGCCAACGTGGTTGCCTCCTCAGGGACCTCGCTGACTGAAGAGCAGATTCAGCTTATTGGTAGGTTTACCAAGCACATCACCATTGTATTTGATGGGGACCCAGCTGGCATTAAAGCTTCGCTTCGAGGTATCGACATGGTATTAGAAAAGGGGCTAAATGTGAAGATTGTGCTTCTTCCCGAAGGTGAAGATCCGGACAGCTATGCCCTTAAGGTGGGGACAACGGCTTTTCAACACTACCTCAAGGCACAGGCACAGGACTTTATTACGTTCAAAGCTACCCTACTCATGCAATCGGCCCAAGAGGACCCTATTCGAAAAGCTGGGGCTATTCGAGAAATTGTCCAGAGTATTGCAGTGATCCCAGATGCTGTTAAAAGAGCTGTATTAACCCAGCAGTGCAGTAAGCTCCTGGGTATTGACGAAGCAGTACTAAACGCCGAGCAAAACAAACTGATCTTTCAAAAGGAGCAGGAGCAACGCCGGAGAGGTGAGCGTTCATTGCATGCACATACGGCTTCTATGATGCTGGCCTCTAAATCTGAGCCAGGTCACAAACTGGAGGATAGTATCAAAGCTTATGAACGGGAGAGCATACGCATGTTATTGAGCTACGGAAACGCTCCTATAGAGGATGAAAAGCTGCTGTATTCGTACCTTCTTCAGGAGCTAGAAGAGGTTCATTTTCGTACACCCGAGTACAGAAAGATTATGGAGCACTTTCAGCACCAACTTGATCGAGGGAACGTGGCAGATGCTACCTACTTTATTCAGCATCAAGATGAGGCCATGAGAAAGACTGCTATCGACCTGACTGCCTCTCCTTATGAAGTAAGTGACCATTGGGAAGAGCAGCACCAAATTTATACTGCTAAAGAAGAGGATGATTTACATCAAACAGTCTTTAAGAATATTCTTAGGCTCAAGCTCAGACTTATCCAACAACTTATCGAAGAAAACCGAGCAGGGTTACAGAACAAGCTTGAGCCCGAAGAAGAGGATAAGCTTCTTCAGATTCATACAGCCCTCAAACAATCAGAGACAAGCATTGCCCACCAGCTAGGTATTGTCATCTGGTGATTGTAGCATACAGCGACCTTGCCACGAACCGTGAACCTGGAGGGATTCGAACCCCCAACCTCCGCATCCGTAGTGCAGTGCTCTATCCAGTTAAGCTACAGGTCCAATGAACCAGAGAAAGGCAAACCTATGTAATAAATCTTCATTTCTCAACAATAACATGCTTGGCAAAGCCCAGCATAGAAAGAAATGGAAAAATGAGGGATCAAAGCGCATGTTGTCAGAGATCATGTTGAACCTGTGCTCATGAACAACCTTTTCAGGAGCCGAAAAAGCACCTAGACCATACAACCTAACATTCTGCTCAGGGAATGAGTACATGCTCAGGAAACACGTTTTAAATGCGGCAGAAAATCTTTAGTTTTGCCTGACACTATTGAAAACCAAGAACCCAGAGAAATAATGAAGAAGCTAGTCTTTACGCTTTTACTTTCTATTGCCTCTATCTATGTGTGGGCACAAGAGACACAAGACAATGAGCAAAGTACCCAAAAAACAACAACCTCAATGCCGGAAACCAAGCATGATGAGCAAAAAGATCACTCTGACCGGCTAAAAACGATGCCCGTGAAGCCACCCAATTATGGCAGCTTGGTGATAGACTGGGGATTCAACTTTTTGAGGAGCTACCCTGCAGCGATGAACTTAAACTACTGGGGCTCTAGGTTTGCAAGTGCGAGTTTTTGCTATAACATCCGTCTTGGGCACACTCCCTTCGTGATCAGCCCAGGTATAGGTATTTCGTTCGATGACTATCAATTTAAAGACGAAAACATCGTCCTGGCGCGTGACGAGACAAGTCGTAATACAGTGCTCAAAAAATCGAGTGCACTTTTCCCAAAAAGTACCTCGCGTGTTCGGTCATCTTTTGATATGCGCTACCTAGATTTAATGTTGGAAGCAAGATTTAACGCCAATAATAAATATCCTAAGGAAAGCTTTTTTGTGGCTTTAGGCGGCAAGCTGGGTTGGTTGTGGAGAGCCTCTACCACGGTAGAGTATGAAGAGGACGATGCGACTAAGAGACAGGACAATATAGAGAACTTCAACCTAAATAGAATACGTGGTGGCTTCTATGCTAAACTGGGATGGGGGCGATTTGGACTTTGCTATGCCCACATGCTTTCTGACCTCTTCCAGCAAGATAAGGGGCCCGACGATAGTACTAAGACTCAAAGTCTTGCGCTTTCTGTTGATCTTTTTTAAGTAGGTCTCTATCAAAAAGAATAGGTACTATATCCCCTTGCGCAGCCTAGCTACGGGAAGGTGTAGTTGTTCCCTGTACTTGGCTACTGTTCTTCTAGCTATAGGGTAGCCTTGCACTTTAAGCAGGGCAGCAATCTTGTCATCGGCATGGGGCCGTTGCTTGTCTTCATCCTTGATAATTTCTGCAATAGCCTTCTTGACAGCTCTGTTGCTCACTTCTTCACCTGAAGTAGTGGTAATGGCTTGAGTAAAGAAGAATTTTAGAGGATAAATGCCAAAATCAGTCTGTACAGACTTATTATTGACTATCCTCGCTACAGTAGAGACATCCATGCCAATCTTTTCTGCTACACACTTCAGCCCCATGGGCCTGAGCTTGTGCTCCTCTTCTTCCATAAAGAAGGCACATTGTAGATTCACGATGGCTTTCATGGTATTTAATAACGTATGTCGTCGCTGTTTAACAGCATCAATAAACCATTGAGCAGCTTCTATTTTTTTTCTTACAAAAGAAGCCGCCTCCTGGATTCTTTGATCCTTTTTTGAATGCTTATGGTAGCCCTCTAGCATGGCAACATAGCTCTTTTTGGTTCTCAATGCTGGTGTGCTGTAGGTCGTAAGAGCAACATGCAGTTGCCCACTTTGCCTCGTAACGATAAAATCAGGATGTAATACTTCGTTGCGGGAAGATGCATTGTTCCTGCTTCCTGGCTTGGGATCAAGACTAGTGATTAATGCTAAAGCCTCTTTGAGTAATGCTGGACTTTCCAGCCCTAATTGCTCAGCAATCTTTTCGTAATGCTTTTTGGTAAATGCCTCAAAGCACTGCATGAGCACATGCATGGCAAGCTGAGTGGCTGTACTACCGCCTCTGCTTTTCTCTAATTGAATCAACAAACATTCCTGCAAGCTTCTGGTACCAATGCCTGGAGGATCGAAACGTTGTATCTTTTTAAGCACAGCTTCTACTTCTTGAACATTAGTCTCGATATACTGTGTAAATGCCAAGTCGTTGACGATTGCCTCTAAATCACGACGGAGGTAGCCATCACTTTCAATACTACCGATAAGATGCGCACCTATCTTGTGCTGACGTTCATCAAGTTTCAGAAAGCTAAGCTGTCGTAATAGCTGCTCATCCAATGAATGAGCGGTAGTGAGCATAAGCTCCTTTGCCACTAGCCGATCCTGATGCTGTTCGTGGCCTCTATTGTATACTTGGTAGCCATCAGCACTCAAGTAGTCTTCAAGAAATCCTTCTTCACCGTCTGTACACTCTTCATGTACTTCCTGCTCTTCTGTGGTATGACCCTCCTCTTCTAAGGCTGGATTTCTGGCTAACTCTTGCTCAATACGGTTTCTCATTGCCACAGAAGGAACTTGCAAGAGCTTAATAAGCTGTAACTTTTGGGGAGAAAGACGATGTGTTAGAGCATGGCTTAGACGCAGTTTTTGCATGTATTATTAAGTTAAAGTGGATCTTTTATACTAGAGGTTCTGCTGAGGGAAAGTACGATAGGTATTGGCCTAGACCCTCTATTTTCCTATGACGGTATTCTACAGTAATTTCGGGACCACATCTAGAAAAAAATGAGGAGAACAAAGATAAAGGAACTTCTAGCCATGGCACAAGTCGGCACGCAGGCTTGTGTGAAGGGCTGGGTAAGAACCAAGCGCATTAGCAAAAACATTGTATTTATTGCTTTGAATGATGGTTCTGTGCTTCACAACCTACAAGTGGTGACTGCTCCTTCACAACTCTCAGAAGCCACGCTACAAAGCATTACTCCCGGAAGTAGCTTATGCGTAGAGGGTGTCGTTACTACTTCTCAGGGCCAAGCACAACGTGTTGAGCTGCAAGGTGGCAAGTTTACCATCCTAGGAACTGCCCCCAATTATCCATTACAGCCCAAAAAGCATTCCTTTGAGTTTTTGCGAGAAATAGCGCATCTACGCTTTCGCACCAATACCTTTGGAGCCGTCTTTAGGATCCGTCATGCCATCAGCTATGCTATCCACCAGTTCTTTCATGACCAAAGTTTTGTGTGCCTACATACACCCATTATCACAGGGATTGATGCAGAAGGGGCTGGGGCAATGTTTAATGTGACAACACTAGACGCCGCCCACTTGCCTAGGCAAGAAGATGGCAACGTGGATTTTCGTCAAGATTTCTTTGGTCAGAAAACCAGCTTAACGGTTTCAGGACAACTGGAAGCAGAGGCTGCCGCCTTAGGCCTGGCAGAAGTGTATACCTTTGGGCCTACCTTTCGGGCTGAAAATTCACACACCACCCGACACCTAGCAGAATTTTGGATGGTGGAGCCAGAGATGGCTTTCTATGACCTCACGGACAATGTGGAGCTGGCAGAAGCATTGCTGAAATACCTGATTCGGTTTGTGCTGGAGCAATGCCCAGATGATCTGGCTTTTCTGCATCAAAGAGCACTAACGGCACAGCTACAAAAAAAAGTAGACGCAACGTTGCCACTTCTTGAACGCCTGGAGTTGGTCATGGCGCAACCCTTTGAACGCATCACCTACACCGATGCCATCGCTATTCTGAAAGTTTCCAAACACAACAAAAAAGGAAAATTTGTTTGTCCTATTCAGGACTGGGGGGCTGATTTGCAAGCAGAGCATGAGCGCTATCTAGTAGAACAGCACTTCAAGAAGCCTGTCGTAATTACAGACTATCCAAGTGCCATCAAGGCTTTTTACATGCGCCAGAATGAGGATGAAAAAACAGTAGCTGCTATGGATATCTTGTTTCCAGGTATAGGAGAAATTATAGGAGGGTCGCAACGTGAGGAGCGCTTAGACAGGCTGCTGACAAAAATGCAGCAAATGAAGGTAGATAAAGGGGCCTTACAATGGTACTTAGATACACGCCGTTTCGGTACCGTGCCACATAGTGGCTTTGGCCTGGGCTTAGAACGCTTTGTACAGTTTGTCACTGGCATGGAAAATATACGGGATGTAATTCCTTTTCCAAGAACGCCAGGTAATGCTTCCTTTTAACCCGGATAAATGGATAATGGTGCTGGGGCTAGTGCTTTTTTATAGGCTGCAAGGGTGCGTTCTCGCACAGTGCTATGCACCACAATAGGGTGCTGATACGTTGTACTTTCGAACTCAGGAACCCACTGTTTGACATACTTGCATGAGGGATCAAACTTTTGTGTCTGAAGGTAGGGGTTGAAGATGCGGAAATAAGGAGCTGCGTCGCAGCCAGAACCTGCCGCCCATTGCCACCCACCATTATTAGAAGACAATTCAAAGTCCAAGAGTTTCTTAGCAAAATAAGCCTCTCCCCAGCGCCAGTCGATCAGCAGATGCTTGGTCAAAAAACTAGCTGTAATCATACGCAATCTATTGTGCATATAGCCCGTTGCATTGAGTTCCCGCATCCCCGCGTCAACAATAGGATAACCCGTTTTTCCAGCACACCAGGCCTGAAAATGTGTCTGATTATTCTCCCATTCCACTTCGTCATAAGCAGGCTTAAAAGAACGCACCACTACATGAGGGAAATGCCACAAGATCGTCATATAAAAGTTACGCCAGATCAACTCGTTAAGCCATACTTCATTGTATTCCCGAGCAATGCGTGTGGCAGTACGGATACTAATCGTGCCAAAACGGAAGTGTACACTTAGTCTACTAGTGCCTAAAACAGAAGGAATGTCCCTTTGTTGATCATATTTTTTGATACGTACTAGGTCTATCGTTTTGTCAGGAAAATCGCGCTTTTGATTCTGAAAACCCATGACTTGCAGCGGAAGTAAGTGCAAAGGACTGCTTCTAAGACAATGATGTAGCAAGGCACTACTGTCAAATGCATGCGTCATTTCCTGTCTAAAACTTGCTTTCCACTTTTTCATATAAGGGGTAAAAACTGTATAGGGTGTACCATCATCCTTCATCACTTCTCCTTTTTCAAAAATTACTTGGTCTTTGAAGCTGTGGAAAGATATCTGATACGCTGCTAAAAACTCAGCAACTGTTTGATCACGGTGTCTGGCATAGGGCTCATAGTCGTGGTTGGTATACACTGCCTGAAGGTGAAGATTGCTGACCAATTGTTGATACACTGCTACAGGTTTTCCGTAGCACACCAACAGCGTGCTGCCTCCCTTCTCTAGTGTGGCTTTGAGTAGTTGTATTTGTTCGTAAATAAACCAAACCCGTTGATCGGCCTGCTCTTCTAGCTTTTCCAAGATGTTACTATCAAAGATGAATAGAGGGAGGACAGGATTGTTCCTTTTTAGCGCTTGGTACAGACCATGATTGTCTTCAAGCCGCAGGTCTCTGCGGAACCAAAATAGCGTGAGCGCTTTTTGTTGTGCTAAGGTAGTAAGGGGGGGCATTACCATGCGTTCAAGAAGTAACGATTTGAAGACAGCAGCTTGATGGTTGAAAGACCTATAAAACATGCTTAACACGCTACAAATTACTCAGTCGATAGACCATAGGTCCGTTATTTTGACTAGCTAAGTATAATTGTCTGGCTTACTGCCTGTCAAGCGGCCTTAGGGCATAGTTTTAGGAGACAAAACCATATGTTGGAGGAGAATTTAGCGCGCTCGGAAGGACTCGAACCCTCAACCTTCGGAGCCGAAATCCGACGTTCTATCCAGTTGAACTACGAGCGCATACTACGCTGTTGCTTGAATTATTGTTTGATCATGCTATTTTTCTTTTGTACTAAGGAGAAAACTATTTCTCCGCACCGCATACAGCTGCTGACTTGAGGAGTGCAAGTACATAAAAAACAAGCATATTTTACATGTTTAGCGTTTGACTCAAACGTAAGTTTCATGACAACATTGGTAATAAAATCGCTCCGCAGTGCGATAAAAGGCTTACATTTGCGTCAAACTGAGTGGCTGGATTTGGCGCCAACAGCGACAGACCAGCTCGATGGCCGATACCTGGCTATACTAATAAAAAGATGCTATTCGCACAAGGAATCAACAAATACTACGGCAACCTCCAGGTGCTACAAGGCGTCGACTTGACTGTGGCCAAGGGAGAGATCGTGGCTATCATGGGTGCTTCTGGTGCGGGCAAGAGCACATTGTTGCATGTGCTAGCTACGCTAGACAGGCCGGACAGCGGCATATTGCAACTCGATGGCACAGACCTTCTGACACTGCAAGGAAAAAAGCTAGCTGCTTTTAGGAATAACGCAATTGGTTTTGTGTTTCAGCTTTATAATCTGTTGCCTGAATTTACTACACTGGAAAATGTGTGTATGCCAGGATACATCCGAGGGGATGACAAAAGTGTAGTAGAAGCTAAAGGCAAGTCATTGTTAACACTGCTCAACCTGTCTGCCAGAAGTCAACACAAACCTGCAGCACTCTCAGGCGGAGAACAGCAAAGAGCAGCTGTAGCACGGGCGCTCATCAATGACCCCAAGGTAGTTTTTGCAGATGAGCCAAGCGGCAACTTAGATTCTAAAAATGCAGCAGCACTGCATGCATTATTTTTCGAGCTACGGGAAAAAATGGGCCAGACTTTTGTATTAGCCACGCACGACCATGCATTGGCCAACATGACTGACAGGCAATTATGCATTCGGGACGGAAAGTTAGTAACAAAGTCAATTTCCTCCCATACAATCGTGCTTTAACAAATTGTATGCATTATTAGTGCAAAAATATCAGGCCATGCGAACGCATCCCCTACCCAAAATATTGTTGCGCAACCTGCTCCTTGTGTCCATGTGCTGCATTGGGGGTTGTTGTGTTCGCAACATAGACCTAACACCTGCTAACGCGGAACAACCAACAACTCCCAACCCCCAAGAAAGTCATCAGAATACTCACCCCGATAACGAGGCGGACACGGCAAGCACAGCTCCTGACGTTGCAGAAATACCAGTAGCAAGCAACCTAACACCTGCTAACGCGGAACAACTAACAACTCCCAACCCCCAAGAAAGTCATCAAAATACTCACCCCGATAACGAGGCGGACACGTCAAGCACGGCTCCTGAGGTTACAGAAATACTAGTAGCAAGCAACCTAACACCTGCTGACGCGGAACAACCAACAATTAACATCTCCCCAGTAAGTCATCAGAATACTCACCCCGATAACGAGGCGGACACGGCAAGCACAGCGCCTGACGTTGCAGAAATACTAGTAGCAAGCAACCTAACACCTGCTAACGCGGAACAACCAACAACTCCCAACCCCCAAGAAAGTCATCAGAATACTCACCCCGATAACGAGGCGGATAAGTCAAGCACGGCTCTTGGCGTTGCAGAAACGCCAGGAGGTCCCGACAACCTAGCAAGCAACCTAACACCTGATAGTGAGAAACAACCAACAACTCACAATCCCCAAGCAAGTGATCAGAAGACTAACCTCGATCAAGAAGTGAACACTCCAAGCACGGCTCTTGACGTTGCAGAAACGCCAGGAGGTCCCGACAACCTAGCAAGCCACCTAACACCTGATAGTGAGAAACAACCAACAACTCACAACCCCCAAGCAAGTGATCAGAAGACTAACCTCGATCAAGAAGTGAACACTCCAAGCACGGCTTCTGACGTTGCAGAAACGCCAGGAGGTCCCGACAACCTAGCAAGCAACCTAACACCTGATAGTGAGGAACAACCAACAACTCACAACCCCCAAACAAGTAATCAGAAGACTAACCCCGATCAAGAAGTGGACACTCCAAGCACGGCTCCTGACGTTGCAGAAACGCCAGGAGGTCCCGACAACCTAGCAAGCAACCTAACACTTGATAGTGAGGGACAACCAACAACTCACAACCCCCCAGCAAGTTATCAGAATACTCACCCCGATAAAACGGCACAGGAAAATATATTCACCCTAATCAACGAATTACCCTCGGAAATCCTAGACAAGACCAGAGAATATTTGGCAACAGGATCAGACAAATCAACCATGCCACCCTTCCAGGAGGCTATGGGGCAATTACAGGCAGGCTCAATGGATAATAACCACTTACTTATTCTCGTACGAGCTATCGCAACGAAAGCGCAAGAGTACATCGGAGGGTTAGAGCGAAACGGCCACTTCTATAAGATACAAGATAAAGTGAACCGAGCAATTGAGAAGATCAAAGAACTAGTAGGCGTGGATTAGCTGCATCACCAAAATAGTAGAATATGCATGGGGAGTAGACACTAACTTTGCACCCTTCAAGTGGTGCTGTAATCAGCATGCATTTTTATCTCATTCAGTTTTTTATATGCGTATTCCTAGAGGTAGCCAGTTCATGATGTTAAGTGCCTTTCTTACGGCTTTAATCAGTCTAGGTGTTAAACGGCTAAGCCATATTCCTGCCGTAGAGGTCCTCTTTTTCAATGCATTAGGTGCTTTGGTGGTTAGTTTTACAACGCTGAGGTATCGCCAAATTCCTATTTGGGGCCAAAACCGCGGCTTGCTGTTTACTCGAGGCATTGTTGGTACTTTGGGCGTTGCACTGTATTTCTTCACTTTGCAACACATTTCGCTACCTAGTGCTATGACGCTCCATTACACTGCGCCTATCTTTGCAGCCCTAATTGGGATTGTCATGGTTCAAGAGCCTGTACGCCTGCAGCAGTGGCTTTTCTTTGCCCTGTCTTTTGCAGGCATCATCTTGATCAATGGTTTTTCACTGACAGAAGCCTCATGGTATGTTTTCAGCGGTTTGGCTGGTGCGTTTTTTAGGGGGCTGTCCAATAGCATTGTCAGGAAGATAGAACACACGGAGCATCCACTAGTAGTGACGTTCTACTCATACTTGGCCACCGTGCCCCTAACAGGTGCTTACTTATTGTACAACTTCGTGAGGCTGCAGATCCAAGATTGGATGCTCCTGGGCATCATCAGTGCGTTGGGTTATATAGCACACTACTACACTGTAAAGGCCTACCAACTAGGTCCGGTAGCACCTGTTGCAGCCACTGCTTATATCGCTGTCATTTATGCCTTGTTGTTGAGCTACCTATTCTTAGACGAAACGCTTTCTGCGTCCACATTGCTGGGGGTAGGTTTGATATTGCTGGGGGTTTTACGTAATGTTTTTTCTCGACACAAGAAGACTTCTTAGCCAAGTGTCATAGGAGGGTAGAATCATGGCAGGACACAGTAAGTGGGCCAATATCAAACACCGTAAGAGTATTAATGATGCTAAAAGAGGAAAACTATTTGGCAAACTGGTTAAAGAAATCACCATGGCTGCCAAGCAAGGAGGTGCTACACCTGAAAGTAATCCTAGGCTAAGGCTTGCCATCCAAAATGCCAAGAATGCTAACCTCCCCAAAGACAACATCGAGCGTGCTATTAAAAAGGGGAATAGCAGGGATGCAGCTACTTACACAGAGGTAGCCTATGAAGGTCATGCAACACACGGTGTGGCAGTGGTTGTAGAATGTATGACAGATAACCTGAATCGTACCGTGGCTGACGTGAGGGCTCTCTTTACTAAACATGGTGGTAGCCTGCGCAGAAGCAGTGCGCTTTCATTTCTGTTCCATAGAAAAGGTGTATTCACCGTTAAGAAGGAAGCAGTGACCGATCAAGAAGCATTGACTCTGGCTATGATTGAAGCAGGTGCAGAAGCTATTGAGCCTGAAGTAGAATACTTTTACATCACTTGTCCCTTAGAAACTTTTGGGCAGGTACAGCAAGGGCTAGAAGCAATGCAAATAGCCATTGATGATGCTGCATTGCAATATGTTCCTAATACATCTGTTATCTTGAATGGGGATGCTGTTGCCAAAGTAACAAAGCTGCTTGATGCGTTAGAAGATCATGACGATGTACAAAGAGTATTTCACAATATGACTGTAAGTAGCTAGCAGTGCACTTGACTCCGGTAACACTAGACATTTCTACGTAGCACTTAATTCTTTAACGTCTTATTGCTTTTTCTTTCGACTTTATGTTATCTTCGTTACAATCTTTAATTATTTAATTACACTAATGAAAACAGGAACTATCAAGTTTTTTAATGATTCCAAGGGTTTTGGATTTATTACGGACAGTGCTTCGGACAAGGAGTATTTTGTACATATAACAGCCCTCAATGGCCAAGAAGTGAAAGAGGGAGATGAAGTAACTTTTGAAGTGCAAGAAACTCCGAGAGGGTTGAATGCAGTAAACGTGAATCTAGTATAATTTTTATCACCTCTTAGTAAATTAAAAAGTCCTGCTACAACAGGGCTTTTTAATTTACTCCACATAGCAAAAATGAAGGCTATGCTCCTAATCTTAGTCTCATAAAAAAGAGGTTAGAGATCATCAAAAAACAATGTCACTTTTACTGCTCTCTTTTGTGGATGAAAGTCACCCTCAATGATCAAACACAAGAACAAAGTAAGTTTAAGGTTATTAACACGAATATTGCTTTAAGTCATTCTTGTAGTGCCTTTTACTACGCATCTTTTGCAGTCAAATGTTTTAATAAAGTCGGGGCGGCAGGATTCGAACCTGCGACCTCCTGCTCCCAAAGCAGGCGCGATAACCGGACTACGCTACGCCCCGAACATAACGTCTCTCCCTAAAGAAAAAGCGCCCAAATACAAGCTTGCAAATATACATATAACCGTTTCCCAATCAAGAAGCTCACTTGAAGCATGCTAGTCGTAATTTAGGTGCGAAAAAAGTATAGAGGCCATTGCATGGCGCCTTGTAAATAAGGGAAGCCTTTAGCACACCTAGGTTACTGACTCTCAGGCTATTAATCCCCTATCACATGACCAAAAAGCAAGTTTTAGGAAATTTCGTAAGTGTGGATGTTAGCAGAAGAAGGAGGATAAGCTTACATTATTGCATGTAAAGCCTTTCTGTCAACTATACAATGTTTATTTAGATGATTCTAAGCCATACAGAGGTCTCGAATTTGCAAATAGAAATTGCTGCATCAGGTAAGGTGTGATTCAGTATTGACAATGCATTAGCAGGACGAATTTTTAGCAACTTCTGCCTTTGTAAAAAATAACCACTGAGTAGAGCGTGGAGAATGGGGGAGTCGAACCCCCGACCTTCTCGATGCCATCGAGACACTCTACCAACTGAGCTAATTCCCCAACAATTATTCTCTGCGTAAATTTACACAAGGCCTCCTTTGCGCTGAGCGTACACAGCCTTGCCTTCAAGGCGAGAAAATCAGTGGCACTGTTATTCCCTCTAGATATTCACAAGCTTCTTTAAAATTGTTTGCAAAGCTACTTTTTCGAATAGATAATTCCTAAGTGCCTGGACTGGAAGGCGTTGTTGCTGCATGTTGTCCCGCTCTCTTAACGTGACCGTATCGTCTTCTAGGGTCTGGTGATCCACAGTAATGCAGTAAGGGGTTCCAATCAAATCTTGCCGGGCATACCGTTTGCCAATAGACTGGCCTTCTTCGTATACCAAAGGAAAATCTAAGCGTAGTTCCGAAAAAACCTTTCGGGCTTTTTCGGGTAAGCCGTCCTTTTTCACTAAGGGTAAGATAGCTGCTTTAACAGGCGCTAGGGCAGGGGACAGCTTTAGGTAAGTTCTGGTCTTTTTCTGCTCACCCTCTGTCACTGTTTCCTGAACAAGACCTTGGCACAGCAGTAGAAGGACCAAGCGGTCGCAGCCTAGTGAGGTCTCGATGACATAGGGGGTATAGTTTTGGTGGATCTCTGGGTCAAAGTATTCGAGCTTCTTTTTGGAGTGGTTTTGGTGGTTCTTAAGGTCAAAATCTGTTCTAGAATGAATACCTTCTATTTCTTTTTGGCCGAAGGGAAAGGTATACTCAATGTCTACTGCTTTCTGAGCATAGTGGGCCAAGTTTTTGTGGGCTTGCAAGCTAAGTTGGCTGCTGGGAATTCCTAGAGCCAGGTGCCACTGTAAACGTTGCTCTTGCCAGTAATCGAACCAGTAGGCTTCTGTGCCAGGCCTTACAAAAAACTGCATTTCCATTTGTTCAAACTCGCGCATGCGGAAGATAAACTGCCGAGCGACAATCTCATTTCGAAAAGCCTTCCCGATTTGTGCAATGCCAAAGGGCACTTTCATGCGGACTGTTTTTTGAACGTTCAAGAAATTCACAAAAATGCCTTGCGCTGTTTCTGGCCTTAGATAGAGGGTGTTGGCTTCTTCTTCTAGAGCACCTACTTGTGTAGCAAACATGAGGTTGAACTGTCGCACGGCTGTCCAGTTGCTAGTTCCAGCAATAGGACACTGAATGCCTGTAGACATGATAAGCTGGTGAAGGCCCACGAAGTCTTGGGCCACAAGCAAGTGGTGCATGGCTTCGAGAAGGGTTGTAGCTGCTTTTTTATTGCCTTGTTGCGCCAACGTCGCTGCGTGGTCTTCAATCAGTACATCTGCACGGTACCGTTTTTGAGAGTCTTTGTTGTCGATTAGCGGATCGCTGAAATTGTCTATATGTCCCGAGGCTTGCCAAGTACGAGGATGCATAAAGATGGCCGAGTCAATGCCTACGATGTTTTCGTGTAACTGGATCATACTTTGCCACCACAAGGTTTGCAGGTTGCGCTTCAGGGCAGCCCCATAAGGACCATAATCATACACCGCCTGCAAGCCACCATAGATCTCGCTAGAGGGGTATAAAAAGCCATACTCCTTGGCGTGGGCAATAATGGCTTGCAGTGGGAGTTCAGTGCCAGTCTTTTGGCATGTTGGGTGCATAATTTTCTGCATTTATGATGCGTGATATCACGGAGCGCCAAGATAGCCTTATTCACTCATTTATGCAGAGCTAGTGGGGGCGTATAATGGCCTTTAATAGCAACTTAGTATGGGTTGGTAACACTCTGCGGTGTCTTGGTAGCGAACTATCGCTATGGGGTTGCTGGGATATATTTTTCATACAGTCCTTGTGCGTGCTGCTGTATTTTGTTGATACTGATTTAGGCTCTCTGACCAATTGGTACCTACCTTCACATCTACCTCGATAGGTACTGCCAGGGGCAACGCACCTTTCATCATGCTGGGAATATGTTGCTGTAAGAGTGCGATTTCTTCGTAGTGGGCATCAAATACCAACTCATCGTGTACTTGCAAGACCATGCGGGAGCGGAGTTGTTCCTGTAGCATCCAGGCGTGGATGCGAATCATAGCCAGTTTGATCATTTCTGCAGCCGTTCCCTGGATGGGAGCGTTGATGGCATTTCGTGCTGCAAAGCCGCGAAGCACTGAATTCCTGGAATTGATGTCGCGGAGCTCCCTTTTCCTGCCCAGCAGGGTGGTGACGTAGCCTTGTGCTTGAGCCTTTTCAACCACTGCATCCATGTATGCTTTGATGGCGGGAAATTCTTTAAAGTAAGCCTGAATCAGGGAGGCTGCTTCGCTGCGAGGGATGTTGAGCCGTTGCGCTAGGCCAAAAGCAGAGATGCCGTAGATGATGCCAAAATTGGCAGTCTTTGCCTTGCGGCGCATGTCCTTGTCTACGTCTTCTAGAGGTACTTTGAACAGCTGACTGGCAGTAGCTTGGTGGATGTCTTTGCCAGCCAGAAAGGCGGCTATCATAGTGGGGTCTTGGGCAAATGAGGCCATAATGCGCAGTTCTATCTGCGAGTAGTCTGCAGATAGCAAGAGATGGTCATTCTTGCGGGGCACAAAGGCTTTTCGGATGGCCCGTCCTTTTTCTGTGCGGATGGGGATGTTTTGCAGGTTGGGATGGGTAGAACTTAGTCTTCCGGTAACGGCCACGGCCTGGTTGTACGAGGTGTGGATCATGCCATCTACAGGGCTGATCATGGTGGGTAGGGCATCTACATAGGTGGACTTGAGCTTTTGCACTTCTCGGTACTCTATGATTTTTTCTACAATAGGGTGCTCCTTGGCCAGGGCTTGCAAGATTTCTTCGCCTGTGGCATACTGGCCTGTTTTAGTTTTTTTGGGTTTTTCGATGAGCTTCAATTTGCTAAACAAGATATTGCCCAGCTGTTTGGGGGAAGCAATATTAAAAATATCGCCTGCTAGGGTGTGGATTTCTTGTGCTAGTGCCTGGCTTTCTTGTGCCATTTTTTCTGAAAGGACTGCCAGGACTCCCGTATCTACCTTGACGCCTGTATTTTCCATAAAAGCCAGTACATTGACGAGAGGAAATTCGACCTCATAGAGTAATTTTTCAAGCCCTTGGATAGCGATTTCCGGTGCCAATTTTTGGTAAACCTGTAGCGTGATGTCGGCATCCTCGCCAGCGTATTCTTTGACCAAAGCTACGTCTACCGCTTGCATGTTCTTTTGATTTTTACCTCTGGGGCCAATTAAGGCTTCTATGGGAAGTGGTGTGTAGTGCAAGTACTGTTCTGCCATCACGTTAAGGTTATGGCGCATGTCAGGGACAAGTAGGTAGTGCGCCAGCATGGTATCAAAGAGGGGCGTGCTGACTGCAACACCATACCGCTGCAAGACGCTGATGTCGTACTTGAGGTTTTGCCCTATTTTGCAAATAGTTGTGCTTTCTAGCACTGCTTTGAATTCTTGGACGACCTGCTTGGCTGCTGTTTGGTCTTCAGGCAGTGGTACGTAGTAAGCTTCACCAGGATAGTACGTAAAAGCAATGCCCAAGAGGGTGGCTTGGCGAGGATCTAGGCTGGTGGTCTCTGTGTCGAAACAAACCTCTTTTTGCAGTGCCAGATGCTTAATTAGATCTTTTCTTAGCGCAGGCGTATCTATGAGATGGTATTGGTGCGGCGTGTTAGCCAGGGTGGATAGAAAAGGGGGAATAGGAAGGGCCTCTTTTTTAATCGGGGTTTTTTCGGCCATTTCAAAAAGGATTGTCTGGGCAGTAGACTTTTGCACGGTGGGGGTTGTTGCCTTACCGAAGATCTTTTGCAACAGTGTACGAAACTCTAGCTCATGGAACAGGGCCTTGAGTTGGTCCTCGTCGGGTCCTTGGTAGTAGCTTTGTTCTAACTCAAATGCCAGAGGAACGTTGGTGTGGATAGTGGCGAGCTCTTTAGAGAGAATGCCTTGTTGGCCATAAGTTTGCACATTTTCTCGCAGCTTGCCTTGTAACTGGCCAGCGTTGGCCACTAAATTTTCTATGGAACCAAAAGTATGGATTAGCTTTTGGGCTGTTTTTGCTCCAATCGTAGGAATACCAGGAATATTGTCTACGGCATCGCCTTGTAAGCCCAAAATGTCCCGAACTTGCTCTACCTGCTTGATTCCCCACTGAGCCAGCACTTCTTTCTTGCCCAGTACAGTGGCCCCATTGCCCAGAGAAGTAGGTTTGTAAAGATAGATATGGTCATCCACCAGTTGGGAAAAGTCCTTATCAGGCGTCATCATGTACACCGCAAAGCCCCCCTGAGCCGCTTGTCGTGACAGCGTACCTATGATGTCATCGGCCTCGTAGCCCTCTTTTTCTAGTACGGGTATCTGAAAGGCTCTAACAATTTTTTTTACATAAGGAATAGCCAGGGTAATATCTTCTGGTTGGGCTTCCCGGTGCGCTTTGTAGGCCTCGAAAGCTTGGTGCCTGAAAGTAGGGGCAGTTGTATCAAAAGCGACAGCCAGGTGGGTAGGTGCTTCCTTGTTGATAATCTCCACGAGGGCGTTGGTAAAGCCCAGTACAGCACTGGTGTTCATGCCCTTAGAGTTGATCCTTGGATTTTTACTAAAAGCAAAGTGTGCTCGGTAGATCAGGGCCATGGCATCGAGGAGAAAGAGTTTTTTTTTAGGCGTATTTTGGCTCATGAGATTTTAAATTGACACTGCTTGCGAGGCAAATTTTTCCCCTAAGTGATTGATGCAGCAGCAGGTTAAAATGACACTAACTAGCTGAGTTTTGGCTGCAGGAACTGAGAATAATTTTGCAAGATGGTGAGTACTTTTAAATTATAATTGTGTACTCCTTTTTAGACTCAGTTTTTGATGTGTGATGTAGCCAAAGGATATGCAATTTGCAAAGATTGCAAATGCATTGGGGAAGAAGAAAGAAAGAAAGGAGAGCCAAGCATAAAATGCCTGAGGGTGCATCTGATAATACTGCAAGCATTTGTGCATTTTACGCATCTCATCGTAATTCCTTACTTTTGACGTATTATTTATATAATCATACTACTTTGCATTGCAAGTAAAAGAGCTTGTAGCCCTGTACGAACAGGATGGGTGGGTAGGCGCGTGGGTCGATAGACTTCGTGCGTCTGCTGGCCAGCGTGTACATCTTAAGGGTGTTGTCGGCAGCCTAGATGCTGTGTTAGCCGCTGGTATTTATAAGCATACGGCTACTACACAATTATTCATTTTGCACGACAAAGAGGAGGCAGCTTATTTTTATAGCGACCTGCAGTATCTCCTGGGCCCAGACAATGTCTTGTTGTATCCTGTTTTCCACAATCCACCTTATTCTTCCGCTATAACAGACAATGCTGACCAGCTGATGCGTGCGGAAGTGCTGCATTGCCTCCACCATCCCGAGCCCCAGGCTCCTCTGGTAGTGACTTATCCAGAAGCCCTGCCTGAAAAGGTGGTTCATCAGGAAGTTCTGGCAAAAAATACATGGACGCTTCATGTAGGGGAGGAGCTTATCACTTCTGTTGTGGCCTCCCGACTCCTGGAGCAAAGTTTTGAGAAAACAGACTTTGTCTACGAAGCTGGCCAGTTTTCTATTCGTGGTGGCGTCATCGATATCTTTTCCTATGCTTACCAGCTGCCTTTTCGGCTAGCGCTTTGGGGCCAAGAGATAGAAAGCATCCGGACCTTTGACCCTACCAGTCAGCACTCGTTGGAAGCCGTTTCGCAAGCAATCGTTTTGCCTAATCTACAAGCACAAACTACCCCGTTGGCCCACCAGTCGTTGCTGGACTATTTGTGCCCAGATACACTCGTGTGGATCAAGGACCAAGAGCTCGTACTGGCTGCCATTGAAAAAAGATATGCACAGGCCACCAAAGTTTTTCAGGAAAAGACTGCCGACGCCTTACCGTTGCCAGCATCACGCTGGGAAACCCCAGCCAGCTGGACCCAATCCTTGCAAAGATTGGCCACCATTGAGTTTGGTAAGCGCTTTTATGCTATCCCTCACGAGGTGATCACGTACGAGGCATCGGCCCAGCCTACCTTCAATCAAAACTTTGCGCTGCTGGCTGAAAATTTGCGTGAAAACCAAGCCAGGGGTTGGGACAACATCATCACGGCAGAATCAGCTGGGCAGTTTGACCGGCTGCGGAGCTTACTCGCAGCACTAGATGATACCGTCCATTTCAAAGCACTCTTCCTGGGCCTGCACCAAGGCTTCATAGACCACCAGATGGGTATTGCATGCTATACCGACCACCAGCTTTTTGGCCGTTACTACCGCTCCAAATCTCCCAAGCGGTATTCCAAGACCAAAGCCATTACCCTGCGTGAGTTACACACCTTACAACCAGGCGACTATGTAGTGCACATTGATTATGGCATTGGGCGTTTTGCAGGACTCAGCAAAGTAGCTATCAATGACAAGCAGCAAGAAGTCGTGCGCCTGCTCTACAAAGACGACGACCTTGTCTATATTGGTCTCCAGTCTCTGCACAAGATTTCCAAATACACCGGAAGAGAGGGCGTCGTGCCCACGATTACCAAGCTAGGATCATCAGCATGGGACCAGAAAAAGAAAAAAGTTAAAACCAAAATCAAAGACATTGCCAAAGAGCTCATTCAGCTGTACGGTAAGCGCAAACAAACCCCAGGCTTTCCCTTTAGCTCGGACAGCTTTTTACAAGCTGAATTAGAGTCCTCCTTCATTTACGAAGACACGCCTGACCAAGTAGTGGCCACAGGAGCGGTGAAAAAAGACATGGAAGCACCTTACCCCATGGACCGCCTAATTTGTGGCGATGTGGGCTTTGGAAAAACTGAAATAGCCATCCGTGCTGCTTTTAAGGCCATCAATGACAACAAGCAAGTAGCCGTGCTAGTGCCCACTACCATCCTAGCCTTGCAACATTATAATTCTTTCCGCACCAGGCTGGCAAATTTTGATGTTAACATTGCTTATATCAACCGTTTCAAGATTGCCCAAGAGATCAAAGAAACTTTGGAAGCCACTGCAGCTGGCAAGGTCCAAATCCTCATTGGTACACACAGAATCCTGAGCACAACGGTTCAATTCCACGATCTTGGGTTGCTCATCATCGACGAGGAACAGAAATTTGGTGTCAAGGCCAAAGAATATCTAAAACAACTACGGGTCAATGTGGACGTGCTCACACTCACCGCCACACCTATTCCTAGAACCCTCCATTTTTCCCTCATGGGAGCACGAGACCTCAGTATCATTACTACGCCTCCTCCCAACAGGCAGCCTGTGGCCACGTCGATCCATGCCTTTGACCCAACATTGATCAAAGACGCCATTGACTACGAAATTCAGCGAGGAGGGCAGGTATTCTTTGTGCATAATAGAGTGGGGGACATTGAGGAGGTAGCCAACATGATTCACAAGCTCGTACCTGACTGTCGCATCGGTGTGGCCCACGGTCAAATGCAAGGTATCCGGCTAGAGCAGTGCATGCTCCGATTCATGCAAGGAGAGTACGATGTACTGGTGGCCACTAGTATTATAGAATCAGGGCTGGATATTCCCAATACCAACACCATCTTTATCAATAACAGCCACCTTTTTGGTTTGTCAGATTTACACCAGATGCGGGGTAGGGTAGGGCGTTCTAATAGAAAAGCGTTTTGCTACCTCTTGGCTCCGCCTACTTCTACGCTAACTGCTGAGGCGCGTAGAAGACTCAGTGCTTTAGAAGAGCTATCAGATTTGGGCGATGGCTTTAAGGTAGCCATGCGGGATCTGGATATTCGGGGGGCAGGCGACCTGCTTGGCGCAGAACAAAGTGGTTTTATTACCGATATAGGCTTTGACACTTATTGCAAAATTCTGGACGACGCTGTCAAAGAGCTCAAAGAAGGAGAGTTTAAAGAATTGTTTGCCGAAGAGTTGCAGGAAAAAGCCAACGCCCCCGTTGTCCTAGACTGCACCCTGGAGACCGATTTAGAAGTGCTTATTCCGGAGACCTATGTCAGCAATGTAGCTGAGCGAATCAACCTTTACGTCCGACTTGACAGGCTGCAGGACGAAGCAGCTTTAGAGGCCTTTCAACAAGAGCTTCAAGACCGATTTGGTTCCTTGCCCCCGCCTGTAAAAACCCTCCTCCAACTCGTCAAACTACGCTGGCTTTCCCAAAAGTTGGGGCTTTCCAAGCTAAAGCTCAAAAACGGAGCGATGCGCTGCTATTTTAGTGTTACCGCTCATGCTCATCAAGACAGTGTGTTAGAGCGTGTATTTGTTTACGTACAACAGCATCCCCGGAGATGTCGCATGCAAGAAGTCGAAGCACAACTACTACTTATCATAGACCACATAGCTGATATAACACAAGCACAAGCCACCTTGGAGGCACTGTAAATTTTTTCAAGTTTTTATGCTGCTATTTAGGAGAATACTGATTTTGCTCGGTACTATCACGAGGGGTGTGGTAGTACTGTAGTTGGGTTGGTAAGCTTGAGCTTGGTTTTGACGGGCCAGGATCCAGAACAAGTGTCTGGCCAAGGCCACTTACGCGTTTCTAACCTGCTTAATATTGCTTAACAAAGAGACCTCAAAAATATGAGTATGGGAACACGAGTATACAGCCAAGTCAATTCTTTTGTACGGGGTTTGTTATACGTTTTCTTCTTGGCATTTTCCCATTTTTGGGTAGTTGCAGTAAAAATTACGTCGGACGCCCTGCGGAGCAACTTCCTGTTGCTTCGGCAAGCTCTACGTCCGCCTTGATATTCAGTTGTGTATGCAATTTGGGGGGACAGAAGTGCATGGTACAGTTTTTAACTACTAATACTGGTTTTGATTTGTTGTGATCTCTACAAAGCCACGTTGCCTCGCTTATGGTTATGGCAGTACATACAAAAGAACCCGTTCCTATGCTGTTATCAAATTACTAAGTCACCTGCAGCGCCTGTTTAATAAGCGACTCCAGAGACACAGCGTCTGGATGGGAACTTCGCACCTTGGCAATAGATTTTTCAGCTGCAGGTTTTCCGATCCCTAACTTCATCAGTGCTGCCAAGGCTTCCTGACCTATTGGGTCGGGCCCCTGTGTTGTTAAAACGTTGTCGCCTACTGACAGTCCATTCCCTAGTTTGTCCTTGAGTTCCAGAATAATTCGTTGCGCGGCTTTGTCTCCGATCCCCTTGATGCCCTTCAGAACCCCCACCTGGTTATTAATAATGGTCTGTCCCAGCTCCATCGGACTCAACGAAGACAAAATAGTTATTGCAGTACGGGGCCCCACACTGTTCACATTGATCAAGTTCAGAAACCAACTTTTCTCCTCCATGCTCGCAAAGCCATACAAAGTATGCACATCACCTTTGATGTATTGGTGCGTGAAAAGTTGACAAGTCTCTAGCGCTTTGATCGCTGAAAAAGTATGCAAGGAAATTTTGACATCGTAGCCCAGTCCTCCTACATCAATCACGGTGTAGGTAGGTGATTTGTGGATGAGTTTTCCAGTAAGGCGTACAATCATGTTACTAAATGATAGATGAGTAAAGGAGTAGGCAAGCACACTGGTGAGGCTTGAATTGGTAGCTTGGTTTTAGAGTTTTATGTGGCGTGCTATTGAAAATTGCCTCGTGAATACCGCTAAGAAGCCAGTGGCCATCTGGCGCATAGTACCCAAACTTAAGATAAGTTACACAAAAGAAGCATCATATTCCTGTTAGCATTTTGGCAATTGTTTCAAAAAAGGTGTCAAGGAGACGTTTGGACCAACAATGATATACCCTTTGGCATGGAAATCAGAAGGGATAAGTGTTTCAGTTAGAACTGTTTGGTGTAGATGCAGTACATGCAGATCGATGAGGACTTTTACCCTGGCTAAAAATTCTCTGAGCAATGTGCGGGTAAAGGCAAAGGGTGTTGCGTCTTCTTCCACAAAAACCAAGGCACTGATTCCGCAGCATCGGCTGATGTACAGCGCCCGGTACCCATGAAATCGCTGCGTAATGATGGTCAATTTATGTGCTCCACAAATTTCTTTGACACGTTTGATCGATGCCAATGTATTGCTTCCCTTCATGTCCAAGATCATTGAATTTTTAGGCACCCCCAGCTTCACCAATGCTTTCCGCATGGCTATGGGCTCGTTGTAGTATTGTCGGTCGTGGGTACCACTAAGTACCAGGGTCTGCACCTTACCATGCTGATAGAGCGAGGCAGCAGCTTCTATTCTTTTATTAAAAGACGCATTAGCAGTTCCATCTACACGTTTAGGGCTAGTGCCCAGTACAAGTCCATAAACTTGGGCACGTACCTGCTGGATGTCACTATAAACACCTTCTTGTGTATGGACAATGACCCAAAAGTTACAAGCAATGATCAGACCTAGCAAGACCAGTAGTCCGCCCAGTGCTGTCTTTGTCCATAACTGTAAATGCGTCATCAGGGGCCCAAGTTGGTGTGCTTGATCAAAAGAACCTGAAATATATGGCGTAAAAAATAGATTCCACTGAGTTAGTACTCGCAAAACGGAATCACCCCTGCTTCATCAATATTTAGGCCATCTGAGGAGCCAGCTATCACGCTGATTGTAAAGTTCATGTTTTGGGTAAGTGGGGAGTATCCTACTTTAACTTGTAGAGTGCCAAAAACAAAACGCGGATGGGCACAACGAAATCCTATTCCCAAGGCTTTGCAGAAGCTACTCTGTCGGACTTTTCCTTGCGCATCTTGCAGCCTAACTGCGTCTACAAAACCTAAAGCAGCTAGCCTGTAGCCAGAAAAATGCATCGGCGTTACTAAAACTGTTTCAAGACCCAGATGGAGGCGTTGCGTTCCTCCTAGAAAAGGATCTCTCAAACAGGCCGAGGCCTTACTTATATTGGTGCTAATCAATTCTCCTGTAAACATGTTGTAGCCAGCCAAATAATTTAGCCTGATGAATTGTCTGATCCATTGGCGGTCCATACTAAGCAGTGGGGTAAAATACTCTAGCTGAAGCTGTAGAATACCTTGTTCTACAGCTTTGTCATGCCAAAAGCCACCTATATGAACAGCACTATAAAGATGGCCTAGTTGTTGAATGCGTCCTCCTTGAGCGATATCTAAGCGCAGGTAAGGTCGGTTAATAAACTCTCCGAATTGGTAGCCCCCGATGATATTAATTTTGCTACCGTACGGAATGTGCTCTACACCGCCTACCTCGTAGACTAGCTGGTCTTCGTAATGCTTTTTGTTCGAAAAGCCCAGGCTCCCTGCTCCAAACACATATTGATGAAAGTATCGATTGGTGTTTTTGGTTACTCCAGGGCGTTGCATAAAATGTTGGTGGGCCATTTTTCCAGTCAAGAATAGGCGGCCCTGGTGACGGTTATCACTAGAATGGATAGTAAAAGTGGTGCCCAACCAAACACACTGGTGGTAAAAAGAAAACGATGTTGACTGAGGGTTAGTAATGCCATCCAGTATCCGCCACTTTACCTTCCTTATTTTTTTTGCTTCAACTTTGCCAGCATAGTTATCCTGATCGGTAAACTTTCTAAATACACGCAACCTATTGATGCTGTTTTTCTGTGTATTGAGGTATTGCCACTCGCTGGTAATCCCTGACTGCTTAGTGTTAGAAGTGTTGTGCGTAATGCTATATCCTAGCCCTTTTTTATAAAAAACCTGATGCTGCAATAGGTGCCCCCACCCAAACAGGTTATTGTGTGTAAGAGACAACGATGGCTTGCCAAGAGACAGGTCAAGGCTGATAGGAAATAGATCCTGGGTGGTGATGTGTACATCGATGGTATCTCTACTGCTGCTGTGCTCTTGTACTGTAATTTGCGCATCTTCGATATGAGCAAGGTTGCTGAGACGCTTCTGGCTATTTATGAGCTGCTGGGGGACGATGTTTCCGCCTGATACGAAGCTTAATTGGTCCAAGATGCCCCGATCTTTTGTTGTAGTCAGGACAATATTGGCAAGGCGCTTCCATTTAAGGGCCTCAGTACGAAATACCCCTTGCTTGTCTAGCCGCCGCATAAGGCCAATAGTCTTTCCTTCATAGGGTAAGTAGGAGGCAATTGTCAGCTTTTTTGGCGGTGCTGGTGGCCGAGTAAAGAGGAAGTTGAACAACCATTGCGTGAACTTATTTTTGGGGCACCTTCTTCTAAGTTGCTGTACTAAGTCCCCTGATAGAAGAGCATCATTGGCAGTATCATGATACGCTTCCTGATGCGCAGTAAGCTGCTCGGCTGATAGTAGGGGTACGGCGCGGGTCAGGCAAATCAGAAGAACAATCCAGGACTTTCGGAGGGACATAGTCAGTTTTTAAAAAAAACCTAAGTTAGCGAAAGCGTATGAGCAGTTACTTCATGGTGAGGCAACTGTCTGGCCAATGGCACTAGTAGATGCTATGAATGCGTGCTATTTTCGCTAGGGTATAGGGGTCGTTATCCGTGTTTGGTATGACGCTTTGTAATAAACAATAACAACCTGCCCCAATTACCGTATAACCAGACTAGATAGAAACAACGAATCAGTGATGCGCCTACATCGTCTTTTATTCCCCCTTTCTTGCCTACTGCTAGTTCATACTGCAGCATTAGCACGTGTTGATAAGGAGCTGCTGCGAGCATACAAAGTAGCTAAGCAATATTACGCTGCTTCAGACTACGTAGCAGCTAAGGCTGCATTGGTGCCTTTGATCGAGGCGGAAAAAAATGATATTACTCCTTATGCCCTATTCTATTATGCCTTATCTGCTTACTATCACAAAGAGCCGACCCTAGCAGAAAGCACTTTTACAACGATTATTGAGGAGTATCCTGGTTGGGAGCAGCAAGATGAGGCATGGTATTGGCTGGGCCAACTAAGGTTCGAAGAAAAAGACTATAGTGCGGGGCTAGAAAGACTGGCCAAAATTACGGATAAGACGTTTGCAGTACCCTCAGAGCAAATGAAAGTATATTTTTTACGGCAACTAGATGACATCTTTTTGCTACAAACGCTCTTCAGGCAGTATTCCGAAGACCAGGACGTAGCCCGGGTCTTATTTGACAAAGTAGCGCAGCAGCCGCTGATAAGTCGTGACTTTGACTTGCTCAACACCTTAGCACATGATTTCAATTTTAGTTTGGAGGAATATGATCCCCTCAAAGAGACTGTGTCTTTAAAAAAGGACAGTTATAACGTAGGTGTCTTCTTGCCCTTTTTTGTAGACGAGGTGGATTACGAAGAAGAAAGTAGCAATCTGTTTGTCATAGCGCTTTATCAAGGTATCAAGGCTGCTGTAACAGCATTGGCCGATCAGGGGATCAAGATTAACCTTTTTGCCTATGATACGAAAAAAGACCCTGTGACCACTGCTGCCTTGCTAGAACAAGAGGAGGTCAAAGGCATGGACCTTATTATTGGCCCTCTGTATGCAGCTACTATCCCCTTGGTAGCTGATTTTGCGCGAGTGCATCAAATCAATCTTTTCAATCCACTCTCTGAAAACACGGATGTGGTAGGAGATAACCCCTTCGTCTTCCTGTTTAAATCGAGCTTAGAGACACAAGCCAGAAAAGCCGCCGAATTCACGCTACAAAACTCGAACGAGGAACTTAAGGTGGGCATTGTCTATGGAACCTCAAAAGCAGATTCCCTGCAAGCTCACACGTACCAACAATGTATTGAGCACAGCACTGGGAAAGAGGTGGCCTTGATGCTCTCCATAACGCCAGAAGAAGCACAAAATGCCTTGAATGCACTTAGAGAGGCTTCAGAGGTTGTTGGTGAGGAGCAAGAAACAGAAAATAAGGAGCTAGCAAGTCTAGACGGCCTAACCCACATTTATGTGGCTGCCAAAGATGAACTGATCGTTGCCAACATACTTAGTGCGGTAGAAATGTTGAAGCACTCTCCTTGTATTATTGGTCATGAAGCATGGCTACGCCACAGTTTGTTCACCTTTGATCAACTCAAGCAACACCGCTTGTACCTTGTATCGCCTGACCACATTGATTATAACAAATCGGATATCCATGAGTTCAGAAGCAGTTTTTATGACCGCTTTGCACAGTATCCAACCACTTACGCTTGTACAGGTTATGAGATGATGCTTTTCTTGGGCCACATGTTGGCTCGGTACGGGGTCTACTTTCAAAAGCACTGGACAAAAGAGTCTTACCCAAGAGCTATTTTTGAGAGTGCTGCTTATGGCATACATCACGATAACCAGCATGTGCCTATTGTGCAGCTTCAAAAAGATCAATTTTTTATTTGTAATCAAGGAATGCTTAGAGATTAAGGCAACATGACAAAGCATCAAGCCCAGCCATTCAAGTGGATTAAAATTGCTGCACCAATTAGGAGGCATAGTGGGAGGTTGTTGACGCAATTCATTGTCTTGCCCATTCTCGCTTATCAATACCTCGTGGCACCGCTCATTGCCAATTGTTGTCGTTTTCATCCTTGTTGCTCAACCTATGCCAAAGAAGTCATTACCAAGTATGGTGCAACAAGAGGAATATGGCTAAGCATCAAGCGACTAGCACGTTGCCATCCGTGGGGCGGCAGCAGTTACGATCCTGTTCCTTAATAAAACAGCAGCCAGTTTGCTATGATGTTGTATAACGTGCAGATTGCTATGTATCAGTTGTAAGGATACGTGTAGAGAGCCCAAGGAGTAGTTGCTCTTTACATCAATGGTTCTTGGACCGTAAGGGCTACTATCCTATGAGCACCTCTATATAATCACCACTCACTGCATACAAGTGCCCAAAAAACCAAAAAGTAGTCCTCAAAGCAATGTAGCCTATCCCATAAATTCTGGAGGTTAGGCTGGACAGCCTAGCAATATGTTGGCTGCAACCATGCTTTTTAGTACGAATGGACTGACCAGTCTACAGGGTTGCATATTGGGTCATGTATCTCAGGATCAGTCTGTAATATTCCCTCCTATGACACGATCTACACCCATGCTCTCAGACTATTACAAAACTTCAAAAATGTTTTTTTATAGGGGGGCTGCGCCCTTTTCTGGTAACAATTCCTTATCTCCATTCTCACTGATAACGACTCTGGCAGTTTGGATAGGTTCAGGAGTTAGGCAGACGCATGCATAACTAGGACGACGGCTCCAGGAATTTGTCTATCTCTTTTTTGAGTCTTTCCAACTGGTAATCGTTGGCCATCCTGAGCAAAAAACTCAACAGTTGGCTGTAGTGTTCAAGCAAGCGGGTATACTTTCTCTCTAGCCACCATAACTCAGCAACATGCTGTTTTTTGTCTATACTGACTGTGGTCTTTATTTCGGGGTATTCATAAGTAAAATCATAATGAAGAAGCTCTCCCACCCTGACGATAAAATCATAGCTTAAGTCGTGTTCTTTAAATTTGTTGTAGATCGTATTTCTACTGATCCCTAGCCTTGCTGCAATTGTTTTGAGGGGGTAGCCACTCTTTCTTACGACAGCTTCAAGAATTTCGCCTCTGTGTTGATTCATGATTTTATTCTGAATTTAGGTTGTGGAAACCGAATTATACAAAAAAATATATGTTAATACCATCATTTTTAGTATCACATAATCATAGCGGATGCATAACTCACTAGTCAGGATAGATACCCAAAATTTATAGGAAAAGTTCCTGATCAACACCTGGCTCACGGGTTCGGTGCAACAAAAAACCGGTGTATCATACCAGCGTGTGCTCCTCCTGCTGGACTCGAACCAGCGACCCTCTGATTAACAGTCAGATGCTCTAACCAACTGAGCTAAGGAGGAAAATATCCACGGAGGGCAATATTAGCATCTATGGTGCTTTATTACAATAAGTCCAGCAAATCTTGACAGTTCTGTGTCGAGAAGTCTGCTACAGCACCGATGCATCATGCGTTAACCATATAGCTAGTTGACCTAGAAATTTGAGCCATCATGCATTGTGTCTTATTTTTGAGGTTGTTATGCAAAAAAGAAGCCTAATTAGGATTGCTGCTGGTGCTGGCTCAGCATTACTTATCATCCATTTATTACTGATTTATAGCCTTTTTATACACCCTAATATCTTGGTAGAGAAGCCTTGCAAGCAACTAAACATCTCACATGGCATGGATTTCAAGGCACTAAAAGACACCCTCCAACAGCATGGATGTGTGTCTAATTTGGCCTCTTTTAGCTTTTTGGCGCGCCTTATGCGCTATGACCGGAAGATTATACCGGGCGCTTACCAACTAGCAACAAACATGAGTAACTGGCAAGCCATTCAAATGCTTAAAACAGGTACGCAGAAGCCTGTCAAGATTGCGTTGCACCATGTGCGTACCAAGGAAGAACTAGCAGCTAAAATCACACAAAATATTGAAATCAATGCTGCTGATTTTAAAAATCTGCTAGGCGACTCGGATTTTGTTAGCCAATATGGATTTAATGTGCACAATGTGATGACCATGTTTATTCCCAATACCTATGAGGTATACTGGACCATCACCGCTGAAAGGCTTTTTGCAAGAATGTACAAGGAGTACCAACAGTTCTGGAATGCAAGTAGGCGCAGCCAAGCAAAATCCTTAAAACTCTCCCCCATAGACATTTCTATTCTAGCTTCTATTGTGCAAAGTGAGACTAACAAGATAGAAGAAGCCCCTCTTATTGCAGGGGTCTATATCAACCGGTTGCGGAAAAAAGTAGCGCTGCAGTCATGCCCTACACTGCTATATGCACTAGGAGATCCTTCTGTCAGGCGGGTATTACACAAATACAAGGCTCTTGATTCACCTTATAATACGTATAAGTATAGAGGGCTACCTCCAGGGCCCATCAGCTTGCCTACCATTGCTATGATTGACGCGGTGCTCAATAGTACACCCAGTTACTATTTGTACTTTTCGGCCCAAGAAGATTTTTCAGGATACCATTACTTTGCAAAGTCGTTGAAAGAGCACTTGCGC
>Ga0316608_1000121_pt1 | contig 41071 bp, 30 predicted proteins | sample MIS2016152B_MG_FD_207673 | JGI IMG/M metagenome (GOLD analysis project Ga0316608, IMG submission 207673) | Microbial mat bacterial communities from Middle Island sinkhole, Lake Huron, Michigan, United States - MIS.2016.152B | ecosystem: Environmental > Aquatic > Freshwater > Lake > Sediment... | reverse complement strand
AGCCGTTATTATACTGATGATTGGGGAGCATATAAACGACTTTTACCAGAAGAAAAACATCAAGTAGGCAAAGATGAAACGTGGAAAATTGAAAGAAAGAATTTGAATTTCAGAATTCATTTAAAAAAACTGAGCAGTAGAACAATATGCTATTCAAAGGATGAAACAATACATGATAATGTTATTGGAGTGTACATAAACAGGTTTTATTATAAAAATGGAACTTATGGAAAAAACAATTTCAACGGTTTTAACCCATGACCCATATGAGATTATATCTTAATTTATTTGTTTTTTAGTCCTACTAATGGGGAACAGTTTTAAAATCTTAAAATGAAAATTTTGCAGACGATTTAATAAAGTTAAAAGATCTAGAACAATTAATTAAAGAACACAAAAAAACTATTGAGTTATTGGAAAACTTAAATAAAAAAAAAAAAAATATCCATAGAATTTCTGAATTGGAAAAATCGAAGATATTCCCGAGTACAATCAGAGGCTAATCCTTACATTCCGGCTGATGAAAAATATTTTGCCAAGCGACTCATAGAAAAGAAGAAAATAGCATTGTTATACCGGCAGAAATGTATATTTTTGCCTTAGTAAAAATAAGACGAGTGTTAATGCATAAAAACTTTGCAAGCGGGCTGCCTGGGCACAGATTTGCCTTTCAGATGCCTGAGCCGTATGTGGGGAAACTTGCATGTCCGTTTCTTAGGAGGTTCTTTTGGGGCGTAAACTACCCGTTAAAACAATTATTAAAAAATGACACGTATAAAACTAATTTTAATAAAAATCATGACAAAGAAAATCTTAACACTAATCACAATTTGCTTATTTATAGTAAATCTGCAAGCACAAGAACCCGGAAATTCTTTGAATTTCGATGGTATTTATGATAATGTTCATTTCGCCGATAACGATGGTATGACTGCTCTCACCATGGAAACATGGATTTATTATGAAGACAATGCAGCTACCTATGTCGTTTGCAGCAAAGGTACACACCAATTAGAATTTAATATTTTACCAAATGGATGTTTATACTTTATCCCTACAAGTGGAGTTATTTTATATGCTCCTAATGTTTTGGCTGTAAATCAATGGACACACATTGCCGGGGTTTACGACCCTTCGCAATCTTTGGCAAAAATTTATGTCAACGGAAATGAAGTTCCATTTGTTAAACAAGGTGCTCTTCCACTTTCTACACCAATTGATAATTACCCTACAAATTTTGTTATTGGCAGCCGATATGATAATACTTACCATTTCAAAGGAAATATCGACGAATTTCGTATTTGGAATGTTGCACGGTCGGCTCAGGAAATTGCAGATAACTATGCATTACCAATAATAAATATAACATTTCAAACAAGGCTTGTTTCTTATTACAAATTTAATCAGGGTGTTGCCTGCGGTAATAATACAAGCATTACAAGCTTAACCGACGAAACAGGAAATTTCAACGGAACCTTTTATAATATTGCTTTAACCGGCACAAGTTCAAACTTTGTAGAAAGTTACGCAATGGTAGTGCCAATTCCGCAAGCCGCAACAAATCTTACATTAACAAGTTTTACTGCAAACTGGACACAGCCCTCGGTGGGCATAAGCGAAAAATACTTTTTAGATGTATCCGAGCTAAGCGATTTCAGTACGTTTGTTTTTCATAATGTGGACTGTGGAACTGCCTTATCTTATGAAGTTACACCTGTTTCACTAAGCACAAAAAACTATTATTACAGGGTAAGAGCCGATAAAGCGAGCGTAACGGGACAAGGTGGTTTCTACAAAAACAGCATTAAAGTAACAAGAGAACAAACTATAAATTTTAATGCCATTGGGGACAAACCAATAGGCGAAACATTTACATTATCTGCTACGGCAAGTTCGTATTTACCGGTTACTTTTACAAGTGATAATCCTTCGGTTGCCACAGTTTCCGGAAATACTGTTACCACAGTAGGTTCCGGTGTTGCAAACATCATTGCAAGCCAAGCGGGAGATGAAATCTATTTTCCTGCTCCTGATGTAACGCAAAAACTATCGGTAAATCAGACACCGCCCGGCAATGCGCTTAATTATAAAATGGCAAATTATAATAATGTGGCATTACCTGATTATGTTATTAGTCCGTTCGGTGGTGGTACTGAAATAACTATTGAATTTTGGTATAAAGGAAGTAATGTAAGTGGAGCGTTTGCTTTTTACCATTTTCATCATGCAAATAATGTTGAATATTATATAATACTTTATTATAATCGTTATTGTATCAGTACTGATGGTGAGATAGCTGATGGTATTTCTGTTGGTAATTTAGCAATTGTTAATGACGGTAAGTGGCATCATCTGGCTATGACATGGAAAGCAAATACTGAAAATGGCTTCTGTTCATATCTTGACGGTAATTTGGTTGACAGTAGAAATAGTGCCAATACAACTTTACCAACTATAGAATCCGGTAGTTTTTTAGGAGGTTGGTACGAAAGTGGCACACTAATGGCAGGTGAATTAGATGAAGTTCGAATTTGGAGCCGTGCACTACCACAAGCAACAATAAGAGCAAATATGTATTCCGAAATACGTCCGAATGAGGATATAGTTGCCTATTACAGATTTAATCAAGGAGCGGCATGCGGAAATAATACAACTACTACGTATCTTCGCGATATATCAGACCATCATTTTCATGGTACTTTAAAAAATTTCGCTTTAACAAACGGTTGTACTTCAAACTGGGTAGAAAGTTATGCAATGGTAGTACCGGTGCCGCAAGCCGCAACCAATATAACTGCAACAAGTTTTACCGCAAAATGGACAGCACCTGCCGTGGGTACTGTTACAAATTATTTTTTAGATGTATCCGAGAAAAGCGATTTCAGTACGTTTGTTTTGCAAAATGTGGATTGTGGAAATGCCTTGTCTTATGAAGTTACATCTGTTTTACCAAACACAATGCCCTATTATTATAGAGTAAGAGCCGAAAAAGCCGGCTTAGCCGGAGGAGGTCCTTTCCATTTTAACATCATTAAAGTAGCAAACAAAACAGAACAAACGATTACAGTTTTTGATGCCATTCCGGACAAAGCAGTAGGCGATATATTTACGGTATCCGCAACGGCAAGTTCAGGTTTACCAGTTACTTTTGCAAGCGATAATCCTTCGGTTGCTACTGTTTCAGGAAATACCGTAACCGTAGTAGGCGTTGGCGTTGCAAACATAATAGCAAGCCAAGCAGGTGATGAATACTACTATCCCAAAGATTTATCGCAAACGCTCTCAGTAAATTTGACGCCACCCGGCAATGCTCTTAATTTTAACGGAACAAATAATTATGTATCTATACCCAACTCTGTTACTGCCCCTTTGTCCGGTGGTACCGAAATAACTATTGAATATTGGTTTAAAGGAAGTAATCTACAATCACCGGTTCGTTTTCAAGATGGGGGAAATTATATTATTGCAGGTTGGGGGGCTACTAATCCGCAACATATTATTAGTACCGACGGTGGTATAATCGGTATTTCAATTGGCAATGAAGCAATTATTGAAAACGGTAAATGGCATCATTTGGCTATGACATGGAAAGCAAATACAGAAAACGGCTTCTGTGCATATCTTGATGGGATTTTGGTTGCAAGCAGAAATAGTGAAAATGTAACATTGCCAACTATATCAAGAAGTAATTTTTTAGGAACTGTTGCAGGAGGAAGTGAATGGCTGAACGGTACATTAGATGAGGTTCGTATCTGGAGCGTTGCACAATCGCAAGAAATAATAAGAGCAAATATGTATTCCGAAATATCGGCACAAACTGATTTAGTTGCTTATTACAGATTTAACCAAGGAGCTTCATGTGGAAATAATACAACGACTACAACACTTTACGATTTCTCAGGGAATAATTATAATGGCACATTGGGCGGGTTTGCTTTAACAAACGGATGTACTTCTAACTGGGTAGAAAGTTACGCAATGGTAGTCCCCACTGCAAATGCTGCAAACAATATTACAACAACAAGTTTTACGGCAAATTGGACGCAGCCGTCAATTGGTATTACTGAAAAATATCTGCTCGATGTTTCCACCGAAAGCGATTTCAGCTCATTTGTTGGTAGTTATCAAAATTACGATTGCGGCACAAATCTATTTGCAAATATAGAAGGACTTGCAGCCGGCACAACATATTATTTCCGTGTGCGTTCCGAAAAGGCAAGCGTAACCCAACAAGGCGGAAACAGTAACACCATTTCTGAAACTACATTATCGGTTTATACTATTTCGGCAAGTGTTAATCCTGAAAACACAGGAAATATCAGCGGATTAGGTACCGGTATTTTTGAACAGGGACAAACTGTAACTCTAATAGCTATTCCCTCAACAGGTTATCATTTTGCAAACTGGACAGAAAACGGAAATCAGGTTTCAACCGAAACAACATATATGTTTACTGTAAATACAGACAGAAATTTGGTTGCAAATTTTGCAATCAATACATTTATAATTACATACACGGCGGGCGAAAACGGAACAATTTCGGGTGAAGCAAGCCAAACTGTAAATATCAATACAAACGGCTCCGAAGTAACAGCAGTTCCGAACACCGGTTATAATTTTGTAAATTGGAGCGATGGCAGTACACAAAACCCAAGAACCGATTTGAATGTTGTTGGAAATATTTCCGTTACTGCAAATTTTGAAAACATTACATCTATTGAAAATTTTGAAAATCAAAAGGCAATAAATATTTATCCAAACCCAACAAACGGAAAAATAAACTTTGATTTTGCAAAAAACAACATTCAAAAGATAATGATTTCGGATATAACAGGTAAGCAAATAATCGAAAAAACAGTTATTCAACAAAATGAACAAATTGACTTATCGGGTTTTGAAAGTGGAATTTACATCATCAGCATTCAAACATATAATAAGGTATTGATAACGAAATTAATAAAAGAATAAACTGTTTTTAACATGGTAAATGCGATAATTGCGTGATTTTGAGGTATGTTGAAACTTTGTGCAAGAAAAAAACATTCGTGCAACTTTGAAAAGATAGGGTCTTGAAATATCGCAAATACATGTATACCGAACAGTTTGCTGGCATTTTCCCAAGAAAAGATTCCGCTATATTCTAAAGCAAACGACAAAATAGTATTTGGGAATTATTAAATTTGAGATTATAAATTAAATGTAACAAATTGATTATTTTATCTAATTTTGACTATAGGTTTGAATATTTGAGATTTTGCAAGTATCAACGTAGCCGTATTGTCAAATATTAAGAGTTTAAATGCAGATATGATAACCAATAAAATAGATAAACAAGAAAGATTTCATAGGCTTAAACAAATAACTGATTATCAATTGTAAATACTTTAGGATAAAGATTTTATGAAAACACTTATAAAACTGAATAGCGAAGTACATATTAACGAACAAAAACGGATAGATAAATGAAATGCACATAACATGCTGCTTAGCGTAAATGCAGTGGTGTGGTTTAAAAAATAATTTGTGCAGAAATTTAAATTTTTGTAGTTTTATTAAACAGCTATTATCCAATGTACTGTGCCAGCATCTATCCTGTATGATGGATATAAAATAGGGAACACAAGGGTATAAAAATGGATTCAAAGTATTTTGGACAAATTCAAGCTCCAATGACTTGATTAAACAACAGTTAACTGATAGAAATGAAAATTATACAAATGAACAACTTTTATCGCTTATTAACAACGAAACAATTGAAAAATAGATTGATGAAAATTTTGTTTTCCCGGATTTAAATACAGATAAGGGATTATTACGGACTCTTTTGACTTTTAGTGGATATTTGACTTCTATAAACAAAACAGGTAGAAAAACTTATGAAAAAAAGATACCCTACTATGAGACAAAAACCAAATTTCAAGATATTGTAATTAAATGGTTGATTACCGACCTCAAAATAAAGCAAACTTTGCTAATAAATACCACAAAATATTTGACTAATAACGAAATAGAAAAATTTGAAAAAGGGTTTAAAGTACGTATTGGCGATGTAGGGACGCGGCATGCCCCATCTTTACACACCAATGGAGAGCCAGAAAATGTTTATCAATCTTATGTACTTGGTTTATTGGCTATTATTGGAGATGATTACATTATCAAATCTAACAGAGAAAGTGGTGAAGGAAGATATGATATTTTACTAATTCTACATGATAAAACAAAATATGGAATCGTTATCGAAATAAAACAAATTGTCCGAAATGAAAAAGATGATATTGAGAGTTTTAATAATTGAATATACAATAAAATTAAGTATGCACAAAATCAAATTGAACAGAATAAGTATTATATGGAATTAATTGCTTATAAAATAGCCAAAATTATTAAATTGCCCATAGTATTTGCAGGGGAAGAACCCTATATCACAATAATAAACAAAAAGAAATGAGCTTAATTATATGTTAAGAGTTTATTCTAAGAGCGAATATAATCCCCACACGCTTAATTAAAAAAGATAAAAATGAGTATAATTTTAACAGCATTTTCAATTTTCCTTTTTACTTTGAATTGTTTTTCACAAGTTAATACATTTAGCGACAAATATGTAGATTCCGTGATTGTTAATTTTAAGAAAAAATGGAAAATTCCGGGTATTTCAGTAGCTATTGCTAAAGATGGAAGATTAATCTATGCCAAAGGTTTTGGTTATGCTGATACAACGAATAAAGAACCTGTTACCACAAATAGTTTGTTCCGAATAGCAAGTTGCTCAAAAACGATTACAGCTATTGGGGTCATGAAATTAGTGGAAAGTAATAAACTCAAGATAGATGATAAGGTTTTTGGGAAAGATGGTATTTTGAATGGCTCATTTTACGAGAATATTGTGGACAACAACGTTTATAATATCACAGTTAAAAACCTTCTGCAACAGACCATTGGCTGGCCAGATATTGATATTATTGGAGAAAATGACGCTTCTTATGCACTAAAAACACCTATTCCTGCTGGTGTAGAAGATAATGTCAAATTCATATTACAGCAGAAGCTTGATTTTTCACCCTCAACTGCTTATAGATATTCTGATTTCAATTATTTATTTTTAGGAGAAATTATAAGCAAAATTGCTAAAAAAAATCATGTTGATTACATTTTGTCGGAAGTTCTTCATCCTATAGGTGTATTTACAACCGTTCCGGGTAAGTCTAAATTAATTGATAGAGCTACCAATGAAGTAATATATTATGACTATAATGGCGACATGTTTCCTTCTGCGTTTGATACTTTAATGATAGTTCCGGAATCATATTCTTTTAATATGGAGCCAATGATATCAAGTGGGGGTTGGATTTCTAAACCAATAGATATGGTGAAAATTATATTATCTATAGATAGACTTAATAATCATCCTGATATTCTAAATCAAAATAGTATTGACCTTATGACTTCCATTCCTGAAAATATAAAGACCCGATATGGAATGGGAATGGTTATTACAAGAAATAATGCGTGGCTTCATGGTGGAGAGTGTACTTGGGGGACATCTGCATTGTGGTTAAAAACGGTTGATAATTTGTGTTTTGCAATAACTTGTAATACCTTACCAACTTCACAAGGTTCAGAGGATGAGAAATATGAGGCAATGAAGATTTATATCAGAGAATTAAATGGATTTTTAGCCAAGGAATTGGAAAGCATTAAATTTTATCCCAGTATTGATTTATTCAAAACACAATAAACTAAAGAATGAATGCTTGATAGCACTGGGTGTATAACAAATTATTCATATTTTTCATTTTTTAAAAATCTTTTTGGATAAAATTAAATTAGAATTACATTTGTACCCTATATTTCAGCCTTTGACCAAACAAAATTAAATTAAATTACATTATTCTAAACAACTTTGATTATGAAAAAAAAGATTTTAGTTTTATTTTCTATCGCAACATTGCTTTTTGCTTGCAATAGCAATAATAAAGTTACGAGCAATCGATTTCCACAAGTTTTAACACTTATTCAACGGCAGATTCCAGGATACGAAGGTCAATTCATTCTCGACAGTATTGCTTCTGATCAGGGACAAGATGTTTTTGAAATAGAATCAGTCAACGATAAAATTGTTTTAAGAGGGAATTGCCCCGTTGCTGTGGCTTCTGCATTTCAATGGTATTTGAAATATGTCTGTAATTGCCAAATTTCCCAAGCTGGGATGAATATAAATTTACCCAAAAATTTACCCATGGTAAAAACTAAAATTCGTCAGGTCAATCAGCATGAATTGAGGTATTTTTTGAATTATTGCACATTTAATTACACTACATCATTTTGGGATTGGAAAGATTGGGAAAAGGAGTTGGATTGGATGGCCATGAATGGCATAAACTTAGCCCTGGCTATCAATGGAAGTGAAGAAGTTTGGCAGAATACAATGAAAAGTTTAAATTTTAGTGATGAAGATATTGCTTCCTTTATTCCCGGTCCCTGCTACCAAGCATGGTGGCTAATGAGTAATTTGGAAGGCTGGGGCGGACCAGTTTCCCAAACCTGGATCAAATCCAGAACCGTTTTGCAAAAACAAATTCTTGCCCGAATGAAAGAGTTCGGCATAGAGCCTGTTTTTCAAGGATTTTTTGCAATGGTTCCAACTACTTTTAAAAAGAAATTTCCTGATGCTAAAGTTTTCTCAGGAGGGGATTGGTGTGGATATCCCAGACCCGATGTCGTTGATCCCAATGATCCTATGTTTAAAAAAGCGGCCAATGTTTTTTATAAGGAGCAAGAAAAATTGTTTGGAAAAGCTAAGTTTTATGGTGGTGATTTGTTCCACGAAGGTGGCAATAAAAAAGGTGTTGATTTGACAAAATGTGCTTCCATTGTTCAAAAATCTATGCAAAATCACGCTCCGGGTTCTAAGTGGGTTTTGCAAGGGTGGATGAATAATCCTGAGGACTCCCTTCTGGCTGGTTTGAACAAGGAACAAACCTTGATCATTGATTTATTTTGTGAGTCATTTCCATCTTGGAAAACGCGGGGCGGAATGAAAGGCTTCCCGTTCATTTGGGCTACGATAAACAACTTTGGAGGAAGAAATGGTTTATATGGAAAATTAGATAGTGCAGTTTTGAATCTTTCAGAAGCACGCAATCTTAAAAATTTGGGTGGCATAGGTGTTATTCCTGAAGGGATTAAAGTAAACCCACTTGTTTTTGAATTTTTCTTTGAATTGGCGTGGCACAAAGAACTTCCAAAACCTGCCGAATGGATAAAGGGTTATATTGCATCAAGATACGGAAAACCTAATGCAAATTGCGAAAAGGCTTGGGCTATTTTTTTAAATACAATATACAACATTCCTGTAAAATATGATGAACCTCAAAATATAATCTGTTCCCGACCTTCATTAGATATCATTCACTCAGCACCATGGGGTTTCTATGATATTCGTTATAAACAGAAGGATTTTATAAAAGGATTAGATTATTTCATGGCTTGTGCAAATGAATATTCGAATAGTGATGCATATCTATATGATTTAGTAGATTTTACCAGACAAGCACTTTTAGGTGAAATACAAATTACCTATAAAAATATAGTGGAAAGTTATAAGAATAAAGATCTTAATGGTTTAGAAAAATATTCGAAAAAGTTTATTGAACTAGCTGAAGCAGAAGAGAAAATTTTAAGTACAAGACCTGAGTTTCTGCTGGGCAATTGGATAGATAAAGCAAGAAAAATAGCCGAAACCGACAAAGAAAAAGATTTGTTTGAACAAAACGCACGAATGCTCATAACTACTTGGGGATATGCAGAGCAACACGAAATACTTAATGATTACGCACATCGAGAATGGGCTGGTCTCATTTCGGATTTTTATTTGCCTCGATGGAAATTGTTTTTGGAATACCTGCAAAATAATCTTGCTGGAAAAAATTCTAAATTACCCGATTTTAAAGTCTGGGAAGAAGAATGGACAAAAAAGAAAAACTCTTTTACTACACAAACTGTGGGCAATACAATTGATCTTTCAAGAAAAATATACTCGGAAATGATCAATAAATAATAGTATCTCAGAATTTATTCCGGTTTTATTTAGAAAAAAACCGGGATAAATCTGGTTTTACTGGTAAGGTCGAAATCAAGAAGCAAAAGGAATTGTAAAGTAAAAAGTACTTCCTTTTCCCAATTCACTTTCGGCCCAAATATTGCCACCGTGCCTGAGAACAAATTCTTTGCACAGAAGCAGACCTAAGCCGGTTCCATGTTCTTTTTCTGTTCCCGGAGATGAAACTTTTTCATTGAGTTTAAACAACTTATTCAATTCATTAAGCGGAATTCCTACCCCATTATCTTTCACCATAATTTGGACAAAGCCATCTGTTAAGTCCGATTCAATAGATATAAAACCATTTCTTTTCGTGTATTTAATTGCATTGGAAGTAAGATTTCTTAAAACGGTATCTATCATGTTTTTATCCGCAAATATTTCAGAAGGAATTCGGCTTATTGCACGAACTTCAATTTCTTTATTTCTTGCGGCTTGCGCAGTTATTTCGACTGTACAATCGAAAAGATACTGAAGATTTAAAAATTCAGGTTTAAAATCGATTTTACCAGATTGTGCGCGCGCCCATTGAAGTAAATCTTCTACAAGCTTATAAGTATTTTTCGCTGTGTTATGTACAGTGTTCAAAAACTGTAGCGATTTTTCTTTGCTGTAGTGTTCAAAGTTTTTGACCAATAGATTTGTAAATCCTAATATACTATTGAAAGGGTTTTTTAAGTCATGCGCAATGATATTGAAAAACTTGTCCTTTGTTGCATTCAAGCCTTGAAGTTCCATGGCGTATTGTCGAAGTTTTTGTTCATCAGTTTTTTGGCGACTGATAGACCAAACTGAGTTGGCCAGCAGGTTCAATTGCACGATATCCATCTCATCATAATCACTCGGTTTGTTGCATACACCAATTACAGCAATGATTTCCTCTCCTTCAAAAACAGGGATACTCAAAAATCGGAAAATCTCCACATGCCCTTCCGGGTATCCTTTCTTGAGGGGATTACTTTGCTTGAAATCATTTAAAACGATTGCTTTTCTTTGCCTTATAACTTCTCCCCAGATGCCGGTTTTATCAAGATCATAAGTCGTTTGTTGTTCTACAATTGTGCAGTCGCTCATGGTATCTTTAGACCAGCTATTCAGTGTAAAGCGCTTATTATCTTCATTGTAATGATAAATGTATCCATGTGTGCTTTTGGTTAATAACAAGGCAATGTCTAAGGCTTTATCTAATATCATGGCCATATCTGCATCCTGCATTTGCGCTAAAGCTAATAGATGCTGAAGCCGTTCATTGTTTAGCTTTATTCGTTCTTCCTGAATTTTCTTTAACGTGACATCCTCTTTTATGGCAATAAAATTGATAATGTTTTTGTCGTCATCAAAAATAGGCGAAATTGTGGCACTTTCAATAAATTCCTCATTATTTTTTTTACGATTTATAAATTCACCATGCCATACTTTTCCCGATTTTATGGTTTCCCACATATTGATAAATACCTGAGGATCTGTTTTTCCAGACTTCAACGCACGGGGATTTTTTCCTTTGGCTTCTTCTAATGTATAACCGGTTAGTTCTGTAAACTTTGGATTCGCATATTCAATATTGCCTTCTGTGTCTGTAATCACTATTGTTGCAGGATTTTGCTCCACAGCCACTGATAGTTTTCTAACTTGTTGTTCGGCATTTTTCAATTCAGACAAGTCAAACGAAATCTGAAATTTAGCCATCCTTCCATCGTGCCAACGGATTAATCGTTCAACATGATAGAAATGTTTATTAATTTTGGGATCATAGTGTTCCCAACGTAATGTCTGATTTTCGGACTTTGCTAATTGGGATTTCAAACAGTGCGTACACGGCTCATTATATTGATGAATCGTTTTATAACATTTAGTTCCCAAGATATCGTCACCAAATAATTTCTTTTTAGCGCAGTTTGCAAATAATATTTCCGAATTTTCGAAATCTGCCACATAAATAGGTTCGGGAATATCATTCAGTAATGATAGAAATTGTTCTCTTTCTGTTTGAATTTGTTGGGCGTGTGTTTTTTGTAAGCTTATATCTGATAGGCTCAATAGGTAGAGGTCATCGATAAAATGATTGATGCCTGCTTCTAAAAAGACTTGTTGACCATTTTTATTGAACCAAATTTCAAATTTTTTGTGAAGCATTTTATTTTGTGCGTATTCAAAATTCTCAAAAAACATACTGATTAACGAAGGCTCTATCAAGGAAATAAAAGGACGATGGATTAAAAAATCCTTACGACGGTCAAATATTTCGCTTGCTTTTATGTTTAATTCGCGGATAACAGCTTTTTTATCCAATACACAATATCCAATAGGCGCTAAATCAAATAGATTAAAATAGCGTGTTTTCGAATTCTCTATTTCTAACCTGCTATTCCTTAGCTCATCATTCTGTAGGTTTAGTTCTATTTGATATGTCTGTAGTTCTTCTATTATTTCTCTCAAATCACTTTCAGACAAATTACTCAGAACAATTTCCGTATGATTTGCCAAGTGGCGTGCAAATGATTTTAGGTTTTCCATCTTCTAATCTTTTATTTCATCAAAAATGGTTGCAAATTGTCCTTTTTGAGGTGAATAAGCATGAACTCTATAGTTTTTATTCAATATCTCTGATTTCATTTCAAAAGAAATAGATTCACCATTTGTGGCAACTTTTCCATAAATTTGAATCCATTCCTCTTCAATATTGGGTACTACTTCTTTGATTCTTTTTCCAATAACTGTTTCTTTTTTAAGTCCTGTAAGATTCTCAAAATTTTGATTTATGTCGATAAAAACATAATCTACGGCTATTTTGTTTTCGTCATAAATCATTTCGTGCAGGGCAAAACCTCCTGTAAGATTATGAAACAAACTTTGGTATAGATTCCTGCTATCGATCAAATCTTTTTCCATATTTTTTCTTTTCGAAATATCGCGGTTGAATATTGCTATACCATCGGCTACAGGTACAACCTGATGATAAAACCATCCTGGAGCGGCGTATTCATTGGGGATACAGTATTCTTCTTCATAAGGAACCCCTGTTTCTAAAACATTTTTATATTTTTCAAAAAAACCACTTTCTCTATTGACAGGAAACAATTCGCAAATTCCAAATCCCACTAAATTTTCACGCTTCATCATCAGTTGATCCTCTGCTTGCTTGTTTATTTCAATGATAATAAAATCGGTTATCACACCAGATTCATTTCTTTTTGCTTCCATCAAATAAAACGCATCAAATCCTGTTTCTATGACAGTTCTGAACTTATCTTCACTTAATTTTAGTTTGGATTCAAAGACATAAAAATCTGTTAAGTCCACAAAGGAAAAAACAACCCCATCTATAAATCCTTTTTGGGTTAAATAGGGCAATATTTTCATCTGGAATCTTTTAAATTTCACTTTTACAACTTCCTGAATTACTGATTTTAAAGTTAGTATTGTTTTGGCTTTGTTGTATAAATCTATTTGAGGAATGTGGTGGGTGATGTCGAATAGAGGTCGTCCTATATCATTCTTTTTAAGGTTGAAAATATCCGTTATATTTTCAGTAAACCTCCTTATTTTTAATTCTTTATCTAAGAATATAATACGGATATCTGAATTTTGTAATAAATTTTCCATGTCATTATTCATAACAAGCAAATCATGGTTTTTTGCTTGAAATTCAGTATTTACCGTATATAACTCTTCATTCACCGATTGAAGTTCTTCGTTGGTGGACTGAAGTTCTTCATTGGATGAAATGAGTTCTTCGTTTGTCGATTGAAGTTCTTCATTGGTTGTTTCCAATTCCTCAATGCTTGCTTGTAAATTTTCCTTGGATTGTTTAAGTTCAAGCTCTAAACGCTGTATCTGTTGTTGCACCTGAATATCAACATCTTCATATACGTTGACTTCCGTTGTTATCGATTCTGGCTTTTCTTTGGGTATGAAATATACAATTATGTATTTGCTATTGCTTTCTTTATGTACAACAGGAACAAATTTTATATCCAAAATATAACTTTCACTTGGACTTTTTTCATACTTCACATTTTGATAATAGACTTCTTCTTGTGTTTTAATGGATTTGGAAATCGCTATGCTAAATGTGAGCTTGAGATTCGGAGGAACCATTGTATTTATTAGATAATCAAATCCATCAGAAATTCGAATGGATTTTGGTAAAAGCAAATATTTATTTAGATCCCCAAATGAATTGATGATTTGACCTTCTTCACTCAAAATAACAGTTGTGGGCGCATGATCTTCCAATATTTTATCGGTAAAAAAAGCAACCATTTCGGTGGGTGTTATTCTTGAATTGAAAACAATTTTTTTACCGCTAATGGCATGATTTTTTAAAGCAGGTAAATTCCGCGTGATAATTTCAATAGGAAGTCGTGAATTTTCCTTGGTTTTGTAAATTTTCCACTTGAGGTTAACTGCTTCATAAAAATGCTCCATTTCACCAATAGATTCACTGCTTCCCAGAAATAAAATTCCATTTTTCTGCAAGGCAAAATTAAAGAATGAAAGTACTTTTTGTTGCAATGGAGGCTGAAAGTAAATGAGTAGATTTCTACATGACAGAAAATCTATTTTATTGAATGGTGGATCTTTAATGATATTATGGGTAGCGAAAACAATCAATTCACGTATTTCGGCCGAAATTCGAAAGTTGTCGCCAGCGGGTACAAAAAATCGACTTAATCGTTCCTGAGAAATATCTGCCGAAATACTCATGGAATAAACCCCCATGCTGGCAAATTCAACCGATGATTTGTCTATATCGGTGGCAAATATTTTCACATCATTCCTCAGATTATTTTCAATCATGAATTCTTTAATCAAAATAGCAATAGAATAAGCTTCTTCCCCTGTTGAACATGCAGATACCCAAATTCTTATTTCGTCTTTATTCGTTTTATCCTTAAAAATCATAGGGATAATCTCGTCTCGAAGAATAAGGAATGCTTCTGTATCTCTAAAGAATTTTGTTACACCAATCAGTAATTCCTTGTACAACGTATTGAGTTCAGTACTTGAAGTTTGTAAAAAAATCAAATAATCTTTTAATCCTTCAATTTGGTTGATGCTCATTCTGCGCTCTATTCTGCGCGAAATTGTTGTATCCTTGTAATAAGTAAAATCCAAACCGCAAGCATCTTTAAGCATTAATATTATCTTTGACATATAATCCCCTGGCAATGTGCTAATTTCATTATGCTTATCTTTTTCCTGAATGAAAGGATGTTTCACATATTTGATAATATTTGAAGGCATTTCTGTGGGATCCAAAATAAAGTCAACCAAGCCTGTGGCTATTCCACTTCGAGGCATACCATCAAACTTTGCACTTTCAGGGTTTTGAACGAGAATAATTCCTCCGTGCTCCTTGATTGTTCTTATTCCTCTGCTTCCGTCACTTCCTGTACCCGAAAGAATTATTCCAATTGCTTTATCCTCAAAATCTTCTGCCAAAGACTGAAAGAAAATGTCGATCGGAAGGTTTAGTACATTGTTGATTATTTTTGCAGTTAAATGAAGTCTGGAGTGAAATATTTTCATATTCATTTTCCTGGGAATCAAATAAATATTATCTGCTTCAACAAGCATTCCGTCTTCGGCTGTGTGTACAGGTAAAGAGGTTCTTTTCAGTAGAATTTCGGGCATAAGACTGATATAATCCGGAGATAAATGCTGTACGATTACATAAGCCAAACCGCTCTTTTCCGGCACTGCTGAAAAGAAGGATTCGATGGCTTCTAGTCCGCCTGCCGAAGCTCCGATGGCAGCTATATAAAAATTTTTAACAATGTTCACTGTCGTATGCATTATGGTTTAGATATATGCGTTAAAGTATATAATATTACAAAGTTATTCTTTATTTTTTAAAATTCAAATCACCAACAAGGGGCAAAATTTTAAAATTTTTAGATTTAATTGAAATAATGAATAATGAAAAATGAATAATGAATAATGAATAATGAAGCCACAAACCTAAAAGCAAGGTTATTATCGAAGTTATTTCTTCTGAGGGGTTGGCGAAGATAATGGTTCGGGTAATTCCCATTTGGCCGAAATAACTGATAGATATTGCAGATACACGATGCATCGTATATCTAAAATTAATGATTTCATTTCAACTTTTCATTGCAATTTTCTTTTTGATGTAATTGCATTGTTTATATTTGCAGAACTACAAAGCAAATCAAATAATAAAAACATTTTTTTTATGAACCGCAAATCATTTATCAGAAATTCGTCGCTGGCTGCCGCAGGTCTTTTGCTTATGGGGGGTACTCCATTGTATTCCAAATCAAAAGATTTTATCAGCAAAAGACCTCAACTCAATGATAGAAAGTTTACTTCGAAGGCTGTAGAAGCAAAAATTGCTGAGATCAAATCTCAAATTAAAGATCCTGAAATTGCTTGGCTTTTTGAAAACTGCTACCCCAATACTTTGGACACCACCGTTGAAATGGGTGAATTAAATGGCAAGCCAGATACTTTTGTTATCACGGGCGATATTCATGCTCTTTGGTTGCGCGATTCAACTGCTCAGGTGTGGCCTTATTTGCCATTGTTGAAGGATGATGAGGAATTGAAAAAATTGGTCAAAGGATTGGTAAATCGTCAAACTTATTGTGTGCTGATTGACCCTTATGCAAATTCATTCAACAAAGATGAAAGTATAGGCTGGGAATCGGACGAACCAAAAAATAAACCCGGTGTTCATGAACGTAAGTGGGAGTTAGATTCTCTTTGCTACGTGATTCGGCTGGCACATGGATACTACAAAATTACAGGAGATAGCAGCATTTTTGATGCCGATTGGGATAAGGCAATGCGACTGATTGTCGAAACCATGATTGTTGAACAAAGGAAAAATGGAAAATCACCTTATTACTTCATCAGAAATTGCTCCAGTACCAGTATGATAGACGCACCTGCATTTTGGGGAACAGGAAGACCGATGAAGCCTATTGGATTGATTTCATGTATGTTTCGCCCTTCCGATGATGCCACAGATTTGGGCTTTTTAATACCATCTAACTTATTTGCTATCAGAGAATTAAATCATCTATCCGAAATTTATTCCGAAGTGATGAAAGATGAAAAGTTTGCACTTCAATGTAAAAATCTTGCCAATGAAGTTCAAGAGGCCATAATGGAGTTTGCAGTTGTAAAACATCCTGTTTTTGGAAAAATCTATGCTTATGAAATTGATGGTTTTGGTAGCCATTTGTTTTTGGATGATGCGAATGTACCCAGCTTAATGTCCTTAGCTTATCTGGGTGTTCACAAAGCTTCTGACCCCTTGTACAAAAATACCCGAAATTTCTTGTTAAGCGATTACAATCCCTATTTTTTGCGAGGAAAATCTGCTACGGGCCAGGCAAGCCCCCATACTGGAAAAGATAACATTTGGCCGATGGGTATCATTCTCAGAGCCATGACAAGTACAAACGAAAATGAAATCACAGAATGCTTGAAAATGCTCAAAGCCACACATGCCGAAACAGGATTTATGCATGAAAGTTTTCATAAAGATGATCCAATGAACTTTTCCCGAAAATGGTTTGCTTGGGCCAACACGCTTTTTGGAGAACTGATCATCAAGATTAGTCATGAAAATAAATCTATTTTGGAAAAAATATTCTAATAACTAAAATCCGCAGGTTTTTTCCAATTTGTTTAATAAACGATATTTGCATATATAAATCTACACCTTTATATGAATAACTAAAATTCGTTTAATTCATAGGCAAACCAAAAACATTTGCGGATTTAAGGTAATCTTGGATCAATTTTGCCAAGGCGCAGGTATTGTTAAAGTTGTCAATTTTTTTTGTTTTTTGAAATTGTCTGATTGAAAAACGTGATTGATCTGTCGTAGCTTTTTTCATCTTGATTTGAAAAATAACATGCAGGTAATTCATTGTTATTTCGATGATAAGATATGCATTCACAACAAATTCCTTTTCGGGAACAAGGGTAAGTACAATTACAATTTTTTTTGTTCAATTCTTGCGGACAATTTCTCATTTTTTTGACTTTTTGATTTATAAAACTGATATATAATTACATAATGAAAATTGTATGATTGTATTAGGTATTTAAAATTAATCTCAGGCAAAGAATATGTTAAATTCTATGTAAAATATTTATAATCAGATTATAATAATGAATTTTTCTTTTTCAAAAATACAACAAGATTTTACAAAATGTATAATTTTTTTTTGATTCAATGAAATTTCGTTACATTTGCTCCAATTATATTTCAGGAAGATATTTATCTAGAATTGGAGCTATATCTATTTTTTATCTATGGTATAGGGCTTTTTCTTACTTAAACCTGGGTATTAAATGAATCTAAGTTTGATAAGATCAGATATTTAACAAATTTTTGTAACTCAAATCTATTTTTTATGAAAAGTAAATTTACAATACTTCTTGTAATTTTGTATATAGGAATGTTTCATTATTCATGTGTGAATAAAGGAAAAGACGGCGATTCAGATAAGGATTCGGTCAATGAGGAGACTTTTACGACTGATCCCAAAACTCGTTATAAATTACCTACCCCCGTAGAACTTTATCGGTTTTTGAAGGAGCAAAATCTGCCTTTTAAAAAGGAATTGATGAATCCTTCAAAAAATGAATCTAAATATAATACTGCCGACAGAAAAGCCTTAAATTTTGGTGTTTATGCTTCGGATTTGGCTTATTGTGCTGTATTTGAAAAACCACAGGAAACCTATGAGTATTTCAAGACGAGCCGTTCATTAGCCGATCAATTGTCTTTGGCCGAAGGATTCAATGAAGTTATTGCCAAAAGAATAGAAAAGAACTTAAATAATTTGGACTCTCTTTATGATATTACCTCTGATGCATACTGGGATGCTTGCACTTATCTTGAATCGCAGGGTAAAGAAGATGTTCTGGCATTTATTATTGTAGGTAGTTGGATAGAAAGTGTCAATATCACCTTTGGGATGGTTGGAGTCGATAAATTTTCTCCTACAAGCGAAATTGTTATTCGTGTTGCAGAACAACAATTATTGCTGGATAACTTATTAGATTATTTAACGGGTGTGAAGAAAAACGATCAAATGAACAAAATCATTTTGAAGTTAAAGGATATTCAAGAAAGTTATGATAAGTTATATGATAATCAACCAGATGTTCCAATAACAAAATCACAATTTAAAGAAATATACCAAAAAGTTAAAAATTTACGAAATGCTTTTGTAAGTTAGCACGGTTTTTGATTATTTGGTATTAGTTCTGCATGAATGCTATGAAACTCAAAAATAATGGAACAAACATCGAATGAGAGAAAAAATTTTTAGTGATTTTGAAAACAGATGAAACTTTTTTGAAAAAATAAAGTATATTATTATTGAATAAGAGTCAAAAAATTAATTTGCCCCGAATTTATGAGAACAAGAAGTTTATTACAAATAATTATATTGGTAGGTTTGCTGGTTTTTTTTGCTTTTACCGGTAGGGCTCAAAAATGTATAAGTTCGAAGTTTTGTTCCGCTGATGTATTTGGTAATTACGATTACCGCGGACAATCAAGTTTTGCGGTTTTGTCACCTGGCGACACAGCAAGAGCATCCATTGTTGTTTATTCCAAACAAGATGCACGGATTTTGGTTTGCAATGACCCCAAACTGGGCGATGTTGAGTTCAAAATTTTCGAACCCACGCGCGTTACGAAAAGAACAATCAAAGCAATTAATAAATCTGAATCTGAGGAACCTATCTATAAGCTCGATGCCAATGGCGACAGAGTGATTCAGGTAAACGAATATGGAGAACCCATCTATAATGATTTGGAGCCACTTTATGAAATAGAAAGATATGAGCGTATTGTTCAGGTTGATACCGTTTGGGCTACCGAAAGAGTAGTAAAAGAACAATTGCTTTTTCATAATAAAGCTTCTGGAAAGAATTTTTGGGAAGAACTTAATGTGCCTAAAACCAAACGTTTGATCATTGAGGTTTCTGTTCCTAAAAATGCAACCAAAGTGGAAGGCTGTGTGAATATTGAAGTGGGATATCGAGCTATTACAGGAAAGAAAACTTTCCAAAAAGTGAATTTTGAGGACGAAAAGTAAGATCTATTTATCTTAAAAAAATATATTTCGAAAATTATTAAATTGCCAGATATTGAAATATTTGGCATTTTTTTTTATTGGATCGCCTTTGAAAAACTCCTTCCCATGAATATGAATCATGCATCTTATTTGCTAATGAATACCAGACTTGAGATTGCAATGCCCGGTATAGAGAAAGAAAAATTTGAGGAGCTGACCAATTCGATTTATCGTAATGTTTTACTTATAGAAAATCAAGTAAGCCGATTCAAACCAAAGAGCCAGATTTCTGCACTAAATCGAGGTGGAAATAGCTCAATTAGCTCACTAAATGCGCATTTAGCTTTTATGCTTATGGAATCCCAACGATTCTATGAAGCATCTCAAGGTTTTTTCAATATACTTATGCCCCGAACAACAGGATTGCCGCCAGCTAATTTCTTTTTTGATGAAGATGAAGATGAAATTTCATTCGACCATCAAAATTATTTTTTAGATTTAGGAGGAATTGCCAAAGGATATTCTATCGATAGAATTGTCTCATTTTTGGTGGATCAAAAAATACAAAATGCATTGATCAATTTTGGGAATAGTTCTATTTTTGCCATGGGGCAAAATCCGCAAGGGACGGAATGGAAAATTGCAATAGAAAGCTCAACGGACAATTTCTTTGATGTGAAAAATCAAGCTCTCACAACTTCTTCCACCTTTCAAATGCAGGATTCAAAGAAAAAGCATCATTTGGTAAATAAAGATGGCATAGTAAACACTTCGAACAGGAGCGTTTCTTTGCTAACCAAAACTGCCATTGAGGGTGAGTTTCTTGCAAAATTATTATTGCTGATTCCTTCGTCAGAACTTGAGTCATGGTTGATAAAATTCAATATCAAAAAATATATATTCTTTTAATTGTTTTTGGCCGCATCATTTTTAATTCAGGAGACTATGTATTTCAAAAAAAGTCGCAGAGATTTTATTAAGGATATTTCATTTATTTCGACAGGGGCTTTGATGGCATCGCTTACACCTTGGTTGGCTTGCAGTCCGGCGATTCAAAGTTCTGAGACAGATAAGCCTGTTCATATTGCGATAGTTGGCACGGGTTCAAGAGGCACATTGCTTCTTGATAACCTTTTGAAAATTAATTCTGTAAAAATCGTTGCTTTGTGCGATAATTACGCACCCCATCTTAAGAAAGCCGTTGAGATGGTGAAAGGCCAACCAGTAAAGGAATATACTGATTATAGAAAGCTGCTCGAAGATAAAAATATTCAGGGAATTGTAATTGCAACACCTTTATATTTGCACGCACAAATGACCGTAGATTTCTTAATGGCAGGAAAACATGTCTATTGCGAGAAGTCAATGGCCATGACTGTTGAAGATTGTAAAAAAATGGTTATCGCACAAAGAGAAACAAAAAGAGTATTATTTGTTGGTCACCAAAGGTTATATTCAAGTGTTTTTAATAAGGCTTTTGAAATTGTTAAAAATTGCGAGATTGGTGCTATAAAACAGGTTCGTGCATTTTGGCACAGAAATAATAATTGGCGCAGAGATGTCAGTGATCCAAAGTTAGAAAGGCAGATAAACTGGCGGTTGTACCGTGAGTTTTCATGTGGTTTGATGACAGAATTGGCTTCTCACCAAATTCATGTTTCTAATTGGTTTTTGGGACAAAACCCTGTTTCTGTATATGGATCGGGAAGCATAAACTTTTGGAAAGATGGACGAGAAGTTTTTGATAACGTAAATCTTGTGTATAAATATCCGGATGGCACTCACATGCTTTATGATTCAATGATTTCGAACAAACATTATGGATTAGAAGAACAATTTATGGGTGATTTGGGCACCCTGGAGCCCGAAAAAGGAAGAATGTTTTTTGAGAAGCCCAAAAAAAGTCCAGGTATTGTGCAATTAATTCAAGATGCAGAAAGAGGTGTTTTTCATGTACTTCCTATGGCATCGTCGAGCTGGATTCCCGAAATAGAATCTGAGGATGAAGAGCGTCAACTAATAACACCGTTTCCTAATTCTGACGGAACCTACGAAACTCTTGATGCTTTTGCTCGCAGCGTTGAATCTGGAATACAACCACCCCAAATTTTAGAACAGGCCTATTATGCAACAGCATGGACATTATTAGGTTTGCAAGCTATGGAGAAAAATGAAATCGTGGTTTGGAAAAAGGAGTATGAGCTTTCATAGGTAGTCAACAAAATTTTATGGAAATGAGACAGAAAAAGCATCATTGTTTTATAAAATTTAAATCAAATTAAAAAAGATTATGAACAAAGTGCTTATTTTCATTGCTATAGTAATATTTACCGTTTCCTGCTCTACTACGCATAAGTATTCTCAAAACAACGCTGTTTTTTCAAGTAATGCTCCTGGTGGAAATCTTGATATGACAAAGCAGAGTTCCGATAGGATGATTATAACAACTGGACAGGTTCGCATTATAGTAAAATCCATTGATACTGCTACAGCACAAATCAATAGAATTGTCTTAGGAATGCAAGGTTACGTTCAATCGGCATCGACTTATGGTGTCGTTGTACGAATTCCAGCCGATAAGCTGAATACTGCGATGAGTGATTTTTCGAAATTGGGAAAAGTAAGCTACAGATCTTTATCATCAAAAGATGTGACAGATTCCTATAAAGATAATTCAATAAAATTGGAAAACTATGAGAAAGTTCGTCAACGATATTTTGAGTTACTTGCAAAGGCAAACAACGTAACAGAAACCGTTTTGATTGAAAAAGAAATCGAAAGACTTACATTAGAAATTGAACTACTCAAAGGACAATTAAAAAGATATGATAATCAAATCGCTTATACGAGCATTGATATTCAATTGACCCAAAAAATAAAACCGGGTGTGTTGGCTTATTTTTTTGTTGGAATATACAAAGGAGTTCGTTGGTTGTTTGTGCGATAGAATAAATAGTTTCAATTTTCAAAATATAACAAGTTCTTTACAACCTTTTAACAAATAGGTACATAGAAAAAGATGCACATAGACCCATAGAATATTAATCTATGTGCCTATTATTTTCCTATGTACCTATGTGTTTTTCTAATTTCAGAACTCATAAAACACCGCAATCTATTATGTTGCGATTTTTCAAAATATAACAATTCACATACAACTTTTTAAACACATAGACACCTAAACGATTAATCTATGTGCCTATTATTTTCATAAATACATATATGTTTTTCTTTTAATCCAAATTTTACAACATTCCTTTTGTTGAAGGGAGCGTATCAACTCCTTTTTCAACCTTCACAGCCATTTTGATGGATTTTGCGACTGCTTTGAAAATACCTTCAATTTTATGATGTTCATTGTCGCCTTGTGCTGCAATGTGCAGGTTACATTTGGCTGCATCTGAAAATGATTTAAAGAAGTGTTGGAACATTTCTGTTGGAACATCGCCGATTTTTTCTCTTTTAAATTCAGCATTCCAAACCAAGCAAGGTCTGCCGGAAAAGTCAATCGAAACTTGAGCATAAGACTCGTCCATAGGCAAAAGATAACCATACCTTTCAATGCCAATTTTATTTCCCAAAGCTTGCAAAATAGCTTCGCCCAAGGCAATAGCTGTATCTTCAATTGTATGGTGTTCATCCACATTCAAATCACCAATGGCTCTGATTTCCAAATCGCAACCAGAATGTCTTCCGAGTTGTTCCAACATGTGGTCAAAAAAGCCCATTCCAGTAGAAATTCGGCATTTTCCCTTACCATCCAGAAAGACTCTGATCTGAATATCGGTCTCTGTGGTTTTTCTTTTAATAATGCCAACCCTTTTCTCTTTGTTTTCAATATCTAATGCCGAAACTGGGTTCGGATATAATCGAAGCAACTTGATTAAATGATCGTTTTCACTGTGGCTTCCAACTGTTACCCGCAAGCAGCCTTCGCACAAAGCTTGCGAAGAGCGATCACGAACCACAATGCCGTTGTAGATTAAATATTCGTAAATATCTTTGGGATTGGATACTTTGATCAATAAAAAATTTGCGTCTGAGGGATAAATTTTTTCAATAATAGGAATACTGGCAAACTCATTGATTAGTCTGTCGCGCTCAAATATTAATTTGGAGACCATGAGTTCCTTGGCATCTACATTACTTAATGCAAGCAAAGCCATTTCCTGTGAAATTCCGCTAATATTATAAGGAGGTTTTATGCGGCTCATTAGCTCCACTATTTCAGGAGAAGCAAAGGCCATTCCGATTCGAATATTGGCCAATCCCCATGCCTTTGAAAATGTTTGCATGACGATTAAATTCGGGAATTCATTTAAACGATGAATCCAACTTTCCGATTCTGCAAAATCAATATAAGCTTCGTCAATAATTATAAGTAGGTTTGATTTAAGGAGCAATTCTTCAATGTAATTATGATTGATCAAATTTCCTGTAGGATTATTGGGGCTGCAAATAAAGGCCAGCTTTGTATTTGGCCTGATGCTTTGCAGAACTGCATCAATGTTTGGCTGCAGGTTTTCATTGAGTTGTACTTTGATTATTTCAACATCATTGATGGCAGCCGAAACTTCGTACATCCCATAAGTAGGAGGAAGAATCAATGCTGATTCTTTTCCAGGCTCAGTAAATATCCTGAATATCAAATCGATAACTTCATCGCTTCCATTACCCAAAAAAATGTTTTGCTCAGGGATATTTTTTACTTTGGAAATCGAGGATTTCAATTCACTTTGATGTGGATCAGGATATCGATTGCGATTGAAGACACCTACAGATCCTAAAGAATTTTCGTTGGCATCCAGAAATATACTCGCTGTGCCAGAAAACTCATCGCGCGCGGAAGAATAAGGTTTGACCTTCAATATGTTTTTTCTTACATATTGATCCAAAATAAAGTTTTTCATCTCTTTTTGATTACATTGTGGCAAAAACTTGCTTAAAAAACCGAGTAAAGTCAATAATTTTGGCTAAATTCAGGCTTTTCAAATCTGCTAAATAAGCCGCAAAAGTAAGCAAATCTTGAATCAAATAATCATTTTTGAAAATAAAAAAAATATTTGGGCAATTTGTTATTGGCAGGGCGGTGTAATGTTTAATGAATAGTGAAAAATGAAAAATGAAAAATGAAAAATGAAAATACCAACCTAAAATCAAAGCACTCAATGTAGGAAGGATGTCGTGTGGTTCTCTCCGAAATTCTACTTTTGCTACGCAGGGTGTTCACAAAGAACCACAGATTCAATTCATTTAGAAAATGGAGTTAATAATGAATAATCACATGCCCCTCATCCGTAAATCTTTCATGAAACGAAAAGAAGAAACCTGATTCAAAAAGAGCGCTTTCATCACTATCTGAACCATGCAAGCCATTGGCCTCTTTGGACGTACCATATAGTTTTCGGAGAGTACCTTCTTCAGCTTCAGCGGGATCAGTGGCTCCCATAAGCTTTCTGAAGTCAGCAACTGCATTTTCTTTTTCAAGTATGGCGACCACTATAGGTCCGTTACTGATAAAATCAGTTAAATCTTTGAAGAAAGGTTTGTTTTTATGAATTTCATAGAATACTTCTCCTTCTTCATGGGTAAGCTTAGTCATTCTAAGCGCAGTAATTCGAAAGCCAGCTTCTACAACCTTACTTAGAATTTCCCCGATAAATCCTCTGCGAACCGCAATCGGTTTTATCATCATAAATGTTATGCTACCTGCCATATCTCAATAGTTTAATTTATCATACTAAAATACTATTTTTCTATGAAATGCAAGAAATTTCAGAAGATTATCTTATATTTTTTTTTAAATGCTTATATTTGACAAATTAATTCAAATCTGAATTGCCTAAATACTTACGAAGGTCATGAACAGAATGCTCGAAGAAATAAAGGAAATCCCTTCAAGGGCGGAGGAAATTTATACATATACAAAAAAGTTGAAGTTGCCTACCAAAGTACCATACTTGGGAATGGGGTCTTCCTATTTTGCTGCTTTGACAATGAAGCATGCTGGTTTATTGTTGAAAGCTGAAATTGCCTCAGAGTATTCAAATTATCTTTCGATTGGTGAGATTCAGGAAATAGGTGTTCTAATTTCACAATCGGGTAGGAGCACAGAGGCATTGCGATGTCGAGATCTTTTTGAAGAATACATTGCAATTACCAATGATTTGAAAAGCCCCATTTGCTCAGCTTCTAATGTGGTTTTGAAAATCCCTATGCTCGCAGGCAGGGAGGAATATTCTGCAACTAAAACATATCTGAATACATTGATTTGCTTGTACAATGGATTTGGACTTGATTGTAGAGCAGCACTCAATGTATTAAGCGATAACATGAACTCTTATCTTGAAACAGGTACAAGACTAGCTGAGGAAATATTTGAACTTTATCCTACAAAAAATTACCAAGGAATTTTTCTTTTAGCCAATGGTCCTAATTATCCGACAATGTGCAATGCAAGCCTTATTTTGAGCGAAACATGTAAAATCATTTTTCAGGCTTTACCGCTTTCTCAATATTATCATGGGTATAAAGAAACTGCTGAAAACTCTATTGTCATTTTTCTAAAAACACAATCGCCTGACAGCGAATATTTGAACAAAGTAAAAGACAGCATTGAGAAGGCGGGCGCTAAAACCATTGTCGTTGAAGAGCTATACACGGAGCATTTTTCTCCTTTGCTTTCCATTATGCCTTTTAATTTTATGGCATGGAAGCTTGCTGAATTATTGGGAATAAAGAAACCTTTTGTGGTGGGAGAAAAGATTTCGGTTATTTAATCAACAAGACCATTCCTACATCTAATCGACTACCATAGAGATTATTGAGTCTTTTTATTTGTTCTACAGAAACTTTGTAGCGGTTGGCGATGTCCCATAAAGTATCGCCACTTTGAACCGTATAGTAAACGGTACCTTTGTAATTTACATACTTATTCGTATGCTTATTTGTTGTTGCGGCAACTTTTAATTGTCCAGTATTGGATGTTTTAACTTGTGTATTTCCGGTATTGGAAGATTTATATTGAACCGTTGTTTTCTGATTCGGATCTGCATAAGCCAAACTATTTTTATCGGGTTTTACAATCGCTGTAATTACGGAATCCGCAACAATCTGCTCACCCAAAATCAAACTATCGGGATTTTGTTTCGACAAGTAATAACTGTAGGAATTCAGAATTGCATTGTAGAATAACTCACCTTTTGTTTCATAACCTCTGAATGTTAAGTGTACTTTATCTCTTTGCGCCAATCCATTAGAATACCATTTCAGCATAGACTTATTACCACCACTTACCCTGAAATAATCATAGAATGCACATTGATTCGACATGGCAACGTTGCGGGTCAACTCAGAAAAGAAGGGACAACTGATCCAGTTTTTTTTCCTCCTGTACATATCTTGGGTATTAGAAACAAGAATACAAGCTTCGGGCCAATTGGTTTTTATTTTATTGATGATGATTTTCAGATCATTGCCTAAGCTCATTGTATCAATATAATAGGGAGTAAAGTCATTTGCGCCCAAATCGATAATCACCAAATCGGGTTGAAGTTCTTTAATGTCCTGATCGAACTTTGTTTCCCTCAATACACTGCTGAAACCTGCTCCATTGATGCCAGCACTATTATACAGTACACCGCAATCTGTAGGGGTTTGCATTTGAATTCCATAGCATTCAAAAAAATCCTGAATAGAATCCGTTTTGTTTACATAAAATTCGACGCCTTCGCCCACTTTGGGTAAGGTCACATCAACATAATTTTTTGTGCTGTCTTTGCAGGAAACATAAAAAAAGGAATCCAGACCCGAAGTTTTAATTTTCAGGTCGAAACTCTTTTTCCCTGTTTTGCAAAAGATCTTTATGCTATTAAAATCACTTCTTAAGTTTCCGTAAAGAAACTGGAATTTAAATCCGGCACTTGTGTCCTTTGTATGAATAGTGGCGCCGCAAACACCCATATCGAAGCTCATATCCCGAAGTACATTTCGGGTATACTCCCAAATACCATCGTGATAGGCTCGGTAATCGTAAGCAGAATGAGTGCGAGCAGCCGTAAAGGGAAATACAAGACCTCTTCCACCCATACCGAACATGTGTTGCATTTGTTCGCGGGCATAGCCAGTGTACAAATCAAATTGAAGGTGTGAATCACCAATTTGCAAAATTTTTACTTTGCGTTTTGAAGAATTTCTAAGTTTTTCAAAAAATGGGTTTAATGCATTCGTATGATTCCATTCTAAATAATTTATATTGTAATTGATAAATGGATACGTTCTTTTATAAGTAATATTTTTTCGTATAAACTCAGGATTATTTATAGAATCAGAATACAGGGAGACTTCCTGACATATTGCCACTACTCCCGAAAAAAGAAAGATACAAAATAAAATGGTAGTTACTCTCACTGTCTATTTACTTTTATTATTTAATAAAAAACTACTATATTCGATCATTATCGTATTGAACAACAGATTAGCCATAATCTCCTGTCCCTTTGTAGTCAGATGGCCTTCGTAAGTGGCCAACTTTTTCTTTGTCCAAACTAAAATGGAATTGTCTCCCCCCATGGCATCGTGCAAGTCCCAAAACGCACAACCCGCATTTATGGCTGCCCTTTGTTGGGCATCCCTGATTTTCGGGATGATTCTATAGGAAACATATTGCCCGTTTGATTTTGCTGCCAAATCGCCAACACTAATAACCAAAACACTAACACCGGGCAGAGCATCCTTAAATCTCTTAAATAAGTCATAATATGCATTTTCAATATATTTACAGCCTGCATCATTTTTTATGGATGGAACCACATTGGCTCCAAATTGAAAAATGACCAAACGAGTATTTGTTTCTTTGACCTGCTTAGCCAAATAAGATGGATTTATCAGCATCAATCCATCGCCGGAATGACCCCGAATAGCATAATTGTCAACATATATCCCTGTATCCCCTTCAAACATCAGACCATAATAGTCAAGGCTTCCTTCTCCTGATAATTCAACCTTCAGATTATTAACAGGATAGGATAGTTTTATGGGCTTCTTTACGTAATAATCTGATTGATTGAGGGAATCAGAATATATTTCGGTGTTATTGGCATCGTTATAAATTTTCAGGTAATTTTTTGTGGTGCCTTTGCCATACATGATAGACATTCTACGATAAGGTAAAGTATGCTTTACTTTTAAAATGGCTTTATCATAACCAATTACAAGGGTTGAATCTCCACCATTGGCAATTTTTGCTGAGTCGTTTTTGATTCTTGCATAATTATTAAAACGGAAAACCTCGCCCGACATGCCATAATAAGTCCCTTTGATGCGATCATGAAAAACAGTATATCGAGTCCAATTTGGAGAAGAATAACGAGAATAATTAATGTTAGAAGCAATATCTCGGAAAGGCACAAAACCTACACCACTTCCGCCAAATTTCTCTTGAAATTTTTGCCTCAAATTTCCTGTGACGCGATTTCCTTCTAATTGAGAATCACCATAGTGGGCTATATGAATAGGTAACGAATCTCGGTCATTCAAAAGTGCTGTAAAGAAATCATCCAATGCTGTCCCTTGATCGGTCTTGGGATTTACAAAATTGGAATCCCTCGGAAGACTATCCAGCAAGGCTTGCAGGTTGTCCAAATCCCCATTGATCATCAAATCCTGGAGCGAATCCGACTTGGCTGCGGCTGAATCCGAAACCATTAGATTTTCGGTGATACTATCGGCTTTTAGATTTTCTTTAGGCGAAGAAAAATCAAATAATTCATTGAAGGACAAAAACTTAATTTTTGCATTTTCGGTAAACGGTAGCTTTATTTCGGGAAAAAAATTTGCAAAAACAACAACCAATACAGCAAAAACTGCTAATATCAATAATACCTCAAGCTTCTTATTTTTCATTTGCATTGCAAAATAGAATGTTATAGGGTGAAAGGCACTAAATTTTTGATAATCTATTGCTTATAATTCCAACAGAATATTTTGACAAAAATAGAATTTTGGAATTACATTCCCAAAATTTGAATGGACTGAATTTCTAATTTCAAAACAAATGACATTTTGGGATTTTGAAATGATACCATTTTTTCGAAAGTTTTCGTGATACCACTTATTGGTAATGAATAATTAATAATGAACAATGAATAATTATTCTACTTCGTTATAATTAGATGTTTGTAAAAACATTTGGTCTATATTAATTATTTTTTTTCACTTGAGTTTATTATATTCTTGATTTTTTGAACTTTTTTATCAAGAATAAAGTTAGGACAAAATACTTTTCAATTTCAATAAGTTCATTACGAAAAACAACAGGAATGCTTTGCGACTAGATTTTGATAAATTTCTGGTATGTAAACATCGCATCTGGGAGTTCTGAAATTAGAGATGCCTTTTATGGTTAACTTGTTTGGAAGACAATAAAAAACCTTCGAATATCTTTGGGAAAATTCGTTTTTCTTTCTTTCTTGAATTGTATTGTAAAAAAATTTCGAAAAATCTGAAATTATTGGGTTTTGGATTGAATCAGGTTCAATAAATCACCAACATTTTTCATATTGACCAGTTCTTTTAATTTGAACTTAATTTTAAATTCTTCTTCAACCTCCCTAACCATGATCAAGTGATTTAATGAATCCCATTTTTCAACATCATCGGCTGTCATCTCAGGAGCAATAATGAGAGAATCATTCTTGAATACTTTTCTAAAAATAGGTTGAACTCTTTCTTTGATACTTTCCATAATGAAAAACTGTACAATTAATTTATAAGTTTGATTACATAATAAATGATAAAAATATTGAAGAGAAGTAAGGCTGGAACGCCCAGCTTAAATTTCCATTTTTGGGTTTTGTGCCTAAACCAGAGCATTCCTATACCAACCCCTAATGCACCTAAAGAAGCAGCAGCAATCAATAGGTGGTTTTCTGAAATTCTCCAATCTTTTTTTTCAGCTCTTCTCTTATCTATCTTCATGATTATTAGACCATAAAGATTCGTTGCCAGAATTAAAAATAAAAAATACTTCAATGCTTTAAGTTCTAATGTTGTGAATATTTTTGTGAGAAATTAGTCTCACATTGGCAAAGAAAAAAATTAGATTTGAATCAGATCCATGCCCAGCAAGAGTGCTTTTTCGTTCAGAGGAATTAAGCTGTGGTGTCTTGCTGGCAAGGATTTCTTCAAGCCTTCAATGACAAACTCCAACTTGAGGAAACCTCGTATTTTCAAGTAAGCTCCCAGTATGATCATATTCAAGAACTTTGAATCTTCCAATTTCAATGCTTCTTTTCCCGCATCGATAGGATAGATGGTTATATCGGTTCTTGATGGATGTTTGGTGATGCCGTTGGTTTCATAAATCAGAATTCCGCCCGCCTTAACTTTTGATTCAAATTTGGTGAGCGATTGTTGATTCAGAATGATGCCGGTGTCATATTCATTCAAAATAGGTGAACTGACTTTTTCATCGCTGATTACAACGGTAACATTGGCGGTGCCTCCTCTCATTTCAGGGCCATAAGAAGGATACCAGCATACTTCTTTGTCCTGCATAACACCGGAATATGCCATTATCTTGCCCATTGACAAAACGCCCTGGCCTCCAAATCCTGCAATGATGATTTCTTCTGTCATTCTATATCTCAATTTTTATAAGTCAATTTTTTTGATGTCGCCTAATGGATAAAAAGGAATCATGTTTTCTTCAAGCCATTTGTTGGACTGAACGGGTGTCATTTTCCAACCCGAATTGCAATTGGAAAGAATTTCTACAACAGAAGTTCCTTTTTTAGCTTTTTGAAATTCAAAAGCACGTTTTATGGCTGCCTTTGCTTTTCTAACATTGGGTGCTGTATGAACGGACTGACGCGTAACATAACAAACACCTGGCAGATGCGAAACCAAATCAGATATTTTCAAGGGATGTCCCATCATTTCATGATCTCTTCCAAAGGGTGAAGTGGATGTTTTCATTCCTTCCAGACTGGTTGGCGCCATTTGTCCTCCTGTCATTCCATATATTCCATTGTTGATGAAAATGATGGTTATGTTTTCGCCTCTGTTGCAAGCATGTATGGTTTCGGCTGTACCAATGGCGGCAATATCACCATCGCCCTGATAAGTAAATACCAGCTTGTTGGGCTGTGTTCTTTTTATTCCTGTTGCGACCGCTGGAGCTCTTCCATGTGCGGCTGATTGCATGTCGAGGTTCATAAATTCATAAGCCAAAACAGAGCAGCCTACCGGACCAACGCCAATTGTATTCCCTTGTTCTCCCAGTTCTTCAATTACTTCCATCAAGATTCTGTGGGCAACACCATGACCACATCCCGGACAGTAACTCAACGTTTTATCGGTAAGAAGGGGTGTTTTACTGAAAACTTTATTTTCAGGTTTTATGATTTCACTTATATCTATTGACATATTATTAACGATTTAAGAAAAAAGATTGAAAAGCTTCTAAAACCTCAATAGGTGAGGCAATCATTCCCCCCATGCGTCCATAATGCTCAACGCGGACTTGGCCGTTTACAGCAAGTCTTATGTCTTCTATCATTTGTCCGGCGCTCATTTCTACAGATAAAATTCCTTTCAGTTGGGGAGCTAATTCTTGAAGTATTTTTGTAGGAAATGGCCACAAGGTTATCGGACGTAAAAGCCCAATTTTAACTCCTTTTTGGCGGTATAATTGTACAACTTTTTGGCATAGACGCGCAGATAAACCATAGCCCACAAGCAGATATTCTGCGTCTTCCACGTTGATTGCTTCGTATCGGACTTCATTCTTTTCTATTGTTCTGAATTTTTCCTGAAAAGCAATGTTTCTTCTTTCCTGACCTTCGGCTTCGAGCGAAAGGGAGAAAATAAGGTTTCTTTCTCTGTTTTTTGTTTTTCCTGTAGTTGCCCAGGGATATTCAGTTGTTTCTCTTGGCATCTGTTCAAACAATTCGACTTTTTCCATCATCGATCCTATAGCACCATCACTGAGAATCATAACCGGATTGCGATATTTGAAGGCCAAGTCGAATGACAAAGGAACATAATCACACATATCTTGAGAAGAAGCAGGCGCAAGAACAATCGTTTTATAATCGCCATGTCCACCACCCTTAACTGCTTGAAAATAATCACATTGACTTGGTTGAATTGTTCCAAGACCCGGACCCCCACGAACCACATTCACGATTAGGCAGGGAACTTCTGCTCCCACCATGTAGGAAATTGCCTCTACCATTAGGCTTATTCCTGGGCTTGAGGAAGAAGTCACCGCTTTTTTTCCGCAACCACCAGCGCCATGAACCATATTGACAGCGGCAATTTCGCTTTCTGCTTGCAATACAACCATGCCGGTTCTTTCGGTTGCATTTTCTGCCATTAAATATTCTAATATGTCGGATTGCGGCGTAATCGGATATCCAAAATAGGCATCTGCACCACTTCGGATAATCGCTTCCGCCAACGCTTCATTTCCCTTGAGAAGTTTTAACTCTTTCTTCATCGCTTTATTTCTTTAGGTCTGTTTCATTGATCACTATTTGTCTAATTTAACCCGATAGACTGTAATAACTGCATCAGGGCAAACTGTCGCGCAATTGGTGCAACCGATACAATTATCCGGATTCTGCATATATGAATAATGATAACCTTTTCCATTAACTTGTTCATTGAGGGCAAGTGTTTGAGTGGGACAGGAAACTACACAAAGTTCGCATCCCTTACACTTTTCTTTGTCAACGACTACTGCTCCTTTAACTTTTGCCATGAAAATCTATTTATATGATAAGCGTCAAATTAATAAATATTCTTTTGATGCTGCAAATTAAATTTCAAATAATCTCAAACTTTAGGTATAAAAAAAAATAATGCATTCAATTTTTCTATTATTGATGCTGAAATCCATTTCTTTAATTTTATACAACTTTTTTGCTTTTTTTTAAGATTCAATACTTTGATGAAAAGATATTTGCAGATAATATTCATAGAAGAATACTGGATTTTTTTTATCGGCAAACGTCCTTTATTGTAATCACCATCTGGCGACAAAGGTAGAAAAACTATTGAAACGACTTATTGATTTATATCATTAATTTTGAATCATTCTAAACAATTTTTGCATAGTCTTGATTGAATGCTTTTAACCTTTCTTCCAACAAAGGAAATTGTGAAAAATCTGTGAGAGAAACACAAGCTCGTAGTCCTTCACTTCGCAAACTGCCTGTGATTTCCAAGGATATAGCACTGATGCCATAATACAAAAGAGTCTCGGTAAGTTGTGAGCCGCTAAATCCATTTCTTGCAAAGGTAAAGTAGAATCCGTCTCCAATATTTTCGTCCAAATCCTTATCATAAACAATATGAAAACCATATTTCACAAAAAGCTCTTTCATGGCTTTTGCGCGCTGCATGTATTCTTTCAAATTGGAAACAAAATCGAAAACACCATCATTGGATGCTTTGAACATTGCTGCTAAACCATATTGAGCAGAGTGTGAAACACCTGCCGAAAAACTATAAAGACATCCATAAATCAAGGCATGTCCAAATTCTTCGTTGCGGAAATAGTGGAATAAGTTTGTAAATTTTCGGTGAAATATTTTAGGGCTGATGGCCATGCAGCCGATTCGCTGACCAGCATAACTAAAAGATTTAGAACTTGATAATAGTAGAATGTATTGATCTGTATATCGGGCAATGCTGGGTTGAAAGGGTGGCATTCCTGGAACAGAATAATCCTTGCGGAAATCCATCGCAAAGTAGGCTAAATCTTCCAGAATAATAACCTCATATTTGTTGGCCATTTCACCAATGATGCTTAATTCCTGTTCATTGAAACATATCCAAGAAGGATTGTTAGGGTTGGAATAGAGAATCGTTGCTATATCGCCTTTGGACAAATAGGATTCTAAAATATCTTTGAGTTTTTCACCACGATGTTCGTACACATCAAATGCTTCATATTCCAGACCCAAGGCTTTGACTTGCAATTTGTGAACCGGAAATCCGGGATCTATGAATAAGGTTTTATTTTTCTGTTTATCAGCCCTGTTTCCTACCGCTATGGCAGCTATGGATGCTTGCATGGATCCGATAGTGGGAATGCAGTATTCTGCTGGAATATCCAGATTCATGAAGTTTTTTATAAAACGCGATGTTTCTTCTTTTAAAATCGGGATTCCTTCAATGTTTGCATATTGAGAAGCTACACCATTTCTTAAAGCTTCAATTTCGGCATCGACCCCAATTTGAGGGGGTGCAATTCCGGGAATTCCCATTTCCATACGAATGAATTTTTGTCCGCTCAAAGATTCAATCTGGTTTACAATTTTTACAAGTTCGCGAATTGTTGCCTTACCTACGACTGGTATTCCACAATGATCTATAACTTGTTTGACGACTTGTTGGTTAATTGGAGTTTGTTTCAATTTCAAATGTTGTTATTATTATACTAAAAATTATTGACTTAAGAGAATAATTATTGCCACAAAGTCGCTAAGTTACAAAGTTTTTTCCTTTGCGTCTTAGCGGCTTCGTGGCTATTCATTATTTCCTTTATTCTTACTTAAAAAGTCTTTGAGCAACAGCGTCCCAATCGATGATTTTCCAGAATGCCTGGATATAATCAGCTCTTTTGTTTTGATAACCAAGATAATATGCATGTTCCCAAACATCGCAGGTTAAAACAGGAACCAAACCTTTGCGAAGTGGATTTCCTGCATTGCTTTCCTGAATAATTTGAAGCTGACCATCCTGAGTTTTGGCAAGCCAAGCCCACCCTGCACCAAAAAGGGTTGCAGAGGCAGCCGTAAATTTCTCTTTAAATTCGTTGTAAGAACCAAAACTTTTATTGATTTGATTTAATAATTCACCTGTGGGATCTGATGATCCACCTGGCTTGAAGGATTCCCAATAAAAAGTGTGATTCCAAACCTGTGCTGCATTGTTAAAAATACCGCCTTCTGCTTTCAAAATAATTTCTTCGAGACTGGCATTTTCAAATGCGGTTCCGGGAGCCAACTTGTTCAGATTATCCACATAAGCTTGATGGTGTTTGCCATAATGGAAATCGATGGTTTGTTTCGAAATCACAGGCTCCAGAGCATCTGCTCCATAAGGTAGCGGGGGAAGTGTAAAGGTCATTTTATTTCAATTTTTTGTTATTACTATGATAAAAAAGGAAAACAACCCAATAGGTCACTATGTTTTTAAATATTCATATCATTTGAAATGAGTTTGATCCAATTTTTCACTCGATCCAATGAGAGTTCGGGTTCATTATCTTCATCTATAGGAAGCCCCATGAATTCTCCATCAATGACAGCTTCTGATTCATTAAAATCATAGCCCTCTACGGGAGTTTGTCCTACGATATTTGCACCTTGTTGCTGAAGTTTATTGGCAAGAATTCCCATCGCATCCACAAAGTGATCGGGGTAGGTGATTGAATTACCTAAACCGAAGATAGCAATGGTTTTACCTTTAAAATCTAACTTGTTGATATGTGCTAAAGCTTTGTCCCAACCAGATCCGGGATGATTTGAATTCCAGGTATCCTTACCAACCGTCGCAATACCCAAAAGGAGTTGATCATATTCGCCTATTTTTAAATATTCATCTGATTTAATTCCAAATACATCAACTTTGGATTCGCTCAATTCTGCGGCAACTAATTTTGCAATTTTTTCTGTGCTGCCCCCCATTGGAGCATAAAATAAACCAATTTTTTTCATAAAATAATTATTTGTTTATGAATAACATGAAAAATAAAATTTTTGCAATTTATTATATTTTTAAGTCTTTCCAAATTCCAGAAATATTTTCTTCTCCTTTGTTGTAACCTACTTGGGTATTTTTATCAAAAATTAATTTGAGTGGGGAAATATTGACTTTACCTGAATCGGGGTATTCTACAACATCCAAACCCGGTGTAGTTCGTATATCGAGGTATATACAAGGTTCAGCGCTGTGATTGTAAAATTGATGTGTACTTGTTTCCCCAGATTCAAAGAAAACCAATTCATTTTTATTTACAATTTTAAGACCATCAATTGTACGCAATGTCATTGATCCCGATAGTATTAATATAAGTTCTTCTGAATTGTGATGGAAATGAAAAGGGAAAGAATATAAACCTGATTCGAGATTGCGTATATCAAACATAAAATGCTTTGATTGCGTAATTTCTCCTAAGCGGGGATAGATGGTTTTGAGTTTGAATTCCGCCAAGGATGAGGAATCCGCTTTAAATACAAATTTTGAAGGATCAATGATGGTCGGCATAATACAGGGATATTATTATTCATTGTGAACTAAAACAGGATGAATGAAAAAATGTTTAATTAAGGTTTTGGTTAATTGTAAGGGGATTCAAAATCAACTGGGACGCTTTTGAGTAAGTGTTGGCTATGGGCTGTGTTTAAGTCGATCTATTTTCAAAGGCTTTGCCTTATAACATATAGCTTATGATGTTTCCACAACATAAGCGGCATTCAATAATTTGCTCAATAAATTACCAAGCATATATTTCTACATTACGAAGTTAATATTGATTAAATTTTTGTAAGCCTGAAAAGGCTTTAATATGAATAACCTACAATGTAATTGGGGGTATTAGTAAAAACAAAAAACAACCCCGAAGTGGGTTGAAATTAACAGGTCTTGATAAAAAATATTTATCTTTACGTCAAGTTGCTTTTAATACAGAAAAAAACATAAATTCATTCTTAACCCCCTCAGGTTTGGCTATTACATTGAAAGGAACTTTATTGTATTGTGATATTTTCGCTGAGGATGGTTATTTTGATCTAACAGACGATATGAAACTTGCAAATGATCCCAATTCTCCAAATACCATTAAAGTATCCCATGATGTACTATATGGTTTTATATTAGATACCCATGTTTATTTAGCAAAATTTTCTTCTCTTGGTTTTGAAGGTTATTTTAGCGATGATAAAGAGATTAATTCATATTATTTTGATAAAGAAACCTTTAATGAAACAGCGGTTGTAGTAAATTTATTAGATAACAATGAAAAGCGGACTAATCGTGTTACATGTACAAAATATTTTATTGAAAATAAAACCGCTTTTGATTATAGAGCCCAGGGTCAAATTATTTCAGATAACCTTTTTAGACATTTTACAACAGACTGTTCTATGCCAGAAATTCCAAATCCATATAACTTAGTTATACCTGTCTTTAAAGCTATACAATTCCATGCAACTGAAGATCAAAAGGTATGGGGACTGTCTCTTAATTCAAGAATAGCAACTCCAATTGCAGGAACTTCATCATCTTTTTCAATTGCTTATGATCAATTTAAAAATTTTGCATTTATCACTTCTACCGGTTCCTTTGCATATTTATTCTCAGGTTTGTTTTCGATTAATGAAAATATATTTTGGAATGGAAATTTCTCTTATTCTTCAATGGCTAGTGTATCTATAAGCGAAGATGTTTATTTAGATCTTGATGGTGAAGGATATAAAGATGTAACTCAAATTCGTGGTCCAAGTACAAGTGCAGAGCTTTCTATTAGTTATGGTGGAATTTCATATATTCAGGGTTCAGATGGTTTATTTAAAGGTTTTTCTATTTCTGTTGGCGTTGGCGCAGGATTTGATTTTTCTTCTATGACTACGACATCAATGGTTTTTGCATTCACAATAACAGATCTGGAAAAAATGAATGAAGTTATCGTTAATATTAATAAAGACATAGCTGATAATGCAATAAAGAAAACTTATTTACCAATATTTATAAAAGGAGATGTTCGCTATAGTAATGGCAGTTTTCATTTGATTTTATTAGTAAATGGTTATAACAAAGAAAGTAAAAAAATAGAAGAGATTAAATCTTATGATTTTATTGATTTAAAATTAAAGGATAATTGTATTTTTACAAATAATGTAATTGAATTTGAATCAATTAATAAAAAGTAAAAATTATGAAAAACATTGATAAATTACGTAATTCTGGTTTAATTATCTTTTGTGGTAATTTAATTATCTTTATTCTCATAATTTTAAATTCGATACCTACACCAATCAATGAAACAATTTCAGAAATAAAAACGGACTTATTGACGAATAGGGAAAAATATATGTTTATAATAGATAAAATTAAAAATATTAAAACTAAAAGTGAAAGATATTATTTAGGTTACCATGGTAATATGAGGAAATATGAGTTTAGAGCTATAGACTCAACATCTCATGAAGATTTTATTTTTCCAAAAGAATTGTGGATTCCGATTAAGGATCGGAATATCAAGGGGATCACCGTTGAAGTAAACGACAATATTTCCTTCTATATACTTGATGGATATGCAAAAGAAAGTATATTTTTATGCTATTATTATAATAATTTTATATTCGAAGAAAGCAGATTTGCTCAAGATAGCATATTGTATTATTCTGGGGAAAAAATGCCAAAAGTAAAAATTAGGTGGTTGTATCAAATTGATAAAAATTGGATAATACTTTCAAGGTAGGGTAAACCGTCAAGAATTTCCCGTGTTCGGCTTAGGCTGTGCCTAAGTCGCTTATATGCCAGTAGGTTACACCTACTATAATGCTTTTTTATCGTTACATTTGTTCAGATAAAATTTCAAAAAAATTTCGATGATGATATATGTCTAAAAAGCGATCAATTTTTGATTTTGTAAAATGACAAAAACACTGTATTTTTGTAAAGATTAAAACTGCTTATCCATGTCGGAAAGAATGATAATGATCAATGGTTAATGAAGAATCTCAATAAAATTGAACATATCATAAGGCTCAGAAATTGTGAAAAGCAAATATTTCTTGATTTGTTTTGTGCAAAGTGAGACCTTCATTCGTCCGGCAGGACAATGAAGCGTCAAAATATAATGGTTAATGATCAATGGTTAATGATTAATGAAAAATCTCAATAAAATTGCAGATAACGCAGATTTTCAAACACAGAAAAAACGGATTTAAGATAAAAAATCAGTATTTTTCCTCGTTGCTTTGCATCAGTTTTATCTGCGTTCTATCTTTGTGCATCTTTGTGCCTCTTTGTGCTCTTCGTGGTTAAAAAAAAATTATGAACCACAAAACGCACAAAGAAACACAAAGGAAAAAGAAAAGAAAAAAATCTTTGTGCATCTTTGTACACTTCGTGGTTAAAAAAAACTTACCATAAAAATCCCAAATTTTGAAAATCAACAAAAAGGATGTATTTTTGTAAAAATGATAAATGATACATCAATGCCAAAGAAAAAGAAAAAAACAGAAACTCAGGAAGTAGGTAAATATATTAATCCCTTTACCGATTTTGGATTCAAAAAGATCTTTGGTGAAGAAGCCAATAAAGACCTTCTGATCGATTTTTTGAATGAACTTCTCCGATCGCAAAATCAAAGCATTAAGAAATTGAGGTACAAAAATGGTGCTTTGCTATCGGAACATTCCTTAGATAGAAAAGTTGTTTACGACTTGTACTGCGAAAATGAAAAAGGCGAAAAATTTATTGTAGAATTACAAAAAGCCAAACAGGAATTTTTCAAAGACAGAATGGTGTATTACAGTTCCTATTCCATTCGCGAACAAGGCAAAAGAAATATTTGGGATTTCAATTTGAAGGCAGTATATATCATTGGAATCTTGGATTTCTGGATCGACGACAAAGATACCTCCAAAATTGTAGTCAGTCATAACAAAATCATTGATATTGAACGTAATAAAATATTCTATGACAAGTTAACCTTTGTTACTTTACAAATGCCAGCCTTTGAGAAAAGTGTAGATGAATTGAAAACCAACTTTGACAAATGGCTTTATGTGATTAAAAACTTGAATAAGCTGGATCATCTTCCGGAGAAATTAAAAAATAAAATTTTTGAGAAATTATTTGCAGTTGCCGAATA
>Ga0316608_1000118_pt1 | contig 41572 bp, 23 predicted proteins | sample MIS2016152B_MG_FD_207673 | JGI IMG/M metagenome (GOLD analysis project Ga0316608, IMG submission 207673) | Microbial mat bacterial communities from Middle Island sinkhole, Lake Huron, Michigan, United States - MIS.2016.152B | ecosystem: Environmental > Aquatic > Freshwater > Lake > Sediment... | reverse complement strand
TAAAGTCTTTTTTTGATCATCTTTCGATAATTTAAGAAATAATGCTTTTATTTGTTCAATTATTTGCATAATTTTGCTATAAAATTTTTCGCAACATAGCAATTTTTTTCAACAACAACGTTTTTAATTAGAGCCAAAAATTTTAATTAAATAATTGATAGAGTACAAAGTCTTAACATTGTATAATACAAAGTTTTTTGATGGGAATTTGACTTAATTTAAATTTTTAAGTGAATTTTTTTTAAAAACTTAATATTAATATCTTTAATTCAATATCGTTTAGTTAAATTTCACTTACGTGATTACAGTAAGGGAAATTCAACTAAACGGAATTGATTTTAATTTTGTAATTTATTGAAAATAAATTAAATATATTTAAAATATCTAATACTAAACCGACATCAAAAACACCAGTGCACCTTTGAGGTGTTTTCACCTCAAAGCGTAGAATATCAGGTGAAAACACCTGATATATTTATATTTTTATCGGTAAACTTGATGACGATTTAGTATAATTTTAAAATTGTCTCATCACTATTATTTTTTTTCGTCGTAATTTGGAACAATATCCATATTATAAAACATAAAAGTATAAATATCAGCAGCTTCTTCAATAATTTTTTCAGTTGGTTTTCCAGCTCCGTGACCAGCATTTGTTTCTATTCTTATTAAAACCGGATTTTTACCTTTGTATTTTTCCTGAAGATTCGCAATATATTTAAACGAATGTGCAGGTACAACTCTATCGTCGTGGTCGCCGGTTGTAACCAGAACTGCTGGATATTCAATACCTTCTTTTACATTGTGAACCGGAGAATATTTGAACAAATACTCAAACATTGTGCTGTCTTCGCTTAATCCGTAATCAGCCGACCATGCTCTGCCAATTGTAAAATTTTGATAACGCAACATATCCATAACACCAACCTGAGGAATTGCAACTGCAAATAAATCAGGTCTTTGATTTGTTACTGCACCAACCAATAATCCACCGTTTGAGCCACCCTGAATTGCAAGTTTGCTTTGTTCGGTATATTTGTTGTTAATTAAATATTCAGCGGCAGCTATAAAATCATCAAATACATTTTGTTTTTTTAGTAATGTTCCGGCAGTATGCCACTTTTCGCCATATTCGCCTCCACCTCTGATATTTGCAATTGCTAAAACACCACCATTTTCTAACCAAACCAATCTTGTAACCGAAAAACTTGGGGTTATACTTATGTTGAAACCACCGTATCCGTAAAGTAAAGTTGGATTTGTTCCGTCAAGTTTAATATCCTTTTTATGAGTTATAAACATTGGAATTTCTGTTCCATCTTTGCTTTTGTAAAAAATCTGCTCAGTTATGTAATTGTCAAAACTGAAATCAATATTTGAAACTCTGAAAATATCTGATTTATTTGTCGAAAAATCATATTTATAAGCTGTTGCCGGCATTATAAATGATGAGAATTGATAAAAGGCAATATTTTCATCTTTTTTTGTACTAAAACCGCCAATACTTCCAATTCCGGGAAGTGTTAACTCCTGTTCAAATTTACCATCTAAACTATGGATATTGACCTTACTTTTAGCATCTTCCATATAAGTCGCAATAATTTTATTTCCACCTAAATTTATACTTTGCAATACATTTTCAGCATCTTCTGCAATTATATCAACCCATGCTTCTTTAGCTGGATTTTTTGTGTCGATTTGAATTAATTTGTATTTTGGAGCATTGTAATTTGTAAGAACTAAAAATTTATCGCCTACATTATCAATTACATTGTAATCATTTTCAAAATTATCAACAATTTTCACAAATTCAGATTTTGGGTTTGAAAGGTCTTTAAAGTAAAGTCCGTTTCCACTGGTAGTTTCCCATTCGCTTAGAATTAAGAATTTGCCATCTTCTGTTGCAGCAGCACCGTAACCACGATTAGGAAATTCAGGATTTTGGAAAATAAGTTTATCGTCAGCTTGTTTTGTTCCCATTTTATGGTAGTAAACTTTCTGATTTTGATTTGCATCTGTCAAAGCTGTACCTTCTTTTGGTTCGTCATAACTGCTGTAAAAAAATCCATCATTTAACCACGAAATTCCCGAAAATTTCACCCACATAATATGGTCTTCGAGGTCGTTACCGGATGCAATATCTTTTACATAAATTTCGTTCCAGTCTGAACCTGCACGGGCAATTGAGTAACCAAGATATTTTCCATCATTTGAAACAGAAATATCTGATAATGCAACTGTTCCATCTTCTGATAAGGTATTTGGGTCAAGCAAAATTTTACCTTCGCTTTCCAAATTATCCTGAACAAACAGAACGCTTTGACTTTGAAGTCCATCATTTTTATAATAGAAATATTTTCCACCTTCTTTAAAAGGAACAGAAAAACGTTCGTAGTTATAAATTTCTGTTATTCTGTCAATTATCTGCTGACGGAAAGGAATTGAATCTAAATACCCAAAAGTAACTTTGTTTTGTTCAATAACCCAAGCTTTTGTTTCTTCAGAGTTATCGTCTTCCAACCAGTGATATGGGTCTGGAACTGCTGTACCGAAGTAATTATAAACGGTATCAACTTTTTTTGTAACAGGATAATTTACAGACATTTTTTCAACTTTTGTTTGATTACAGCCAAATATAATAATAATTGCTGCCAGATAAAAAAAATTTCTTTTCATTTTTGATTTTTTTTTAATGAATACTGTTTTATGAAAATTTAGTTATTATAAAATAATTAATATAAATAGCTTATTATAAATATTTTATTTAAATATTTATAAATACAAATTCACAGAATTGTAATTGATTTTTTAGTAGGATAAGTTGGTTGAATTGATGGCAAATCTAAGAATTATTTTAATATTTTAATATTTTAATAAAAAATAAATACATATTTTTCAACATAGCATAAATATTTTGTTAAAATTTGTTACAAAAATTAGTATCAGTATATTTTAACTTTTTTGTTTTTAACTTAAAAAATTTATCATGAAAAGTTGAAAAAAAATTCTTAAAAACATCAATATTTCCTTTATAATACATATATTGTTGCAAAATTAATCATCAAAAAATTTATACTATGAAAACACATGTATTTTACAAAATTTTATTTTCTCTGCTAATAATTCTACTTTCAAATGTAAGTTATAGTCAGCAAGTTTTAACTGTAGATAATACAATTCCTACCGGAAATGGAAATTATGCAACATTAGATGAAGCAATAACTTACGTAAATTCGCTTGGTACTACAACCCAGTCTATTACAGTAAATGTAACAGCAGGACAAGTTTTTAATGAAGAATTAAGTGCTGTAATGGTTTTGGCATCAGCAGTTTTTCCAGTAATATTTCAGAAATCAGGCATAGGGCCAAATCCGGTAATTAAATGTCCGATTGCAGTACCCACAAACGATGGAGTTGTAAATATATTCAATTCGTCTTATGTAACATTTGATGGAATTGATATTACCGACCCAACTCCAACAGATGCTGTTTATCAACTTACTTCTTATTATATTGAAACTTCTAACCATATTACAATCAAAAATTGTAATATCTCAAACTTTAGTAAATATGCCATTTGGATGAAGCCGGGTGTATCTGATATTCAAATTGAAAACAATAACATTTTCTTTAGCTCTGATTTTGTTCCAGATCCAACAATATCTACTATTTACTGTATTTATTATACATCTGCATCAACTGCTTTTACTCAAAATATAAATGCACTTGGAAATAATATACATAATATTTCAAGTACTGCCGCAGCCATAATTGGAATTAGAATTGATAATGCAAATAACATAATTTCCAATAATTTTATATCAATTCAAAATACAAAAGCTGTAACCGGTATTAGGTTAGGACCTTCATCAGTTCAAGCAAATGCAATGACATCAAAAATATTGCATAATACAGTAATTTTAACAGGTACTGTTACAGGAGATGGAGTTTGTTTAGTAACATTTTCAAACTATGCCACTTTTGATATTAAAAGCAACATTTTTATAAATAACAGGACAAAACCTAATTTTGATTCAACTCAATACGCAATTTATTTAACCGACAAAACAAATCCAATATATAATTTGGATTATAACATTTATTACTGCCAGCAAGCTGGAGGTTTTTTAGCAAATTTAGGTGGAAATGTTTTACCAAATTATGATTATCCTAACTTATCAACATGGCAAACATTAACAGGTCGAGACTATCACTCCAGAATTTTAAATCCAGAATTTGTAGATGCTGCAAATGGTGATTTACATTTAACTGGCACATCTTTAGACAATTTTCTGGTATCAGGTATAGGTGTTCCCGAAATTACAACAGATATAGATGGTGAACTTAGAGATTCAGAATTCCCGTATGCAGGTGCTGATGAAAATATTACATATCCGCTTAATATACACGTTAATGTAGCACCTAATTCGCTAGATTTTGGAGATGTTTATACAACTTTGTACGAAGATTTAACTTTTACGGTTTATAATAATGGCGTAAATCAAGTAATTGTTGACTCAATATTATTCAATCAATTATCAATACCATTTCTTCTAAGTTCTGATGGCGGATTAAACTGGAATGATACTTTAAAAAATATTACGATTCTTCCATCAGAATCACAAATTATTCAAGTAAAATTTTCACCAACAAGTATGTTAACATACGACTTTCTGACAAAGTTATTTCTAAATAACAAACAGATAATTGAAATAGAAGTTACAGGAAATGCCATTCCATTAGGAGTTCAGTTGAGTAATTATTCTTTAAGTTATGCCGATACTTATATAAATAATATCTCAGAAATACAAATGTTTACAATTCAAAATACATTTGCAACCGAATTAACAATAAATTCGGTAAATGCACCGGAAGGATTTTTAATAAGAAAACAAAGTACAACAGAATGGTTATCAATAATTCCTGAATTTATTATCACCGGAAATGGAACACAAATTATTGAAGTAGCTTTTCAACCAGTTGAGCAAATTAATTATATTGATAATCTGGTTGTTAATACAACTATTCAATTAGAAGTTGCTTTAACTGGAAGAGGAAAAGAAATGGATTTCAATATCACGAATTTAAACCAACCTGTTTATAACAGTTCAACAGGATTAGGAGATTATGATAATGATGGAGATTTGGATATTTTTATTTCTGGTTATACCGGTACAGGCTCTGCAATAAATATTTATAGAAATGATGGAAATATGAACTTTTCAAATACATCTCACAATATTACAGAAATAGGTAATGGAACGCTAAAACTTATTGATATTGATAATGATAACGATTTAGACCTTTTTACCAGCGGACAAAAAGAGTTTGAAGTTCATATTATAAAATTATATAGTAATGACAACGGCATTTTTACTGAAATAAATCATAACATTGACATTCTTGAATATCCGATTAGCGATTGGGCAGATTATGATGGTGATGGCGATTTAGATTTCGTTTTTACCGGAGCTGATACAACTTCAATGGTTGATGAAAGTTATACATACATTTACAAAAATATTGGAAATTTTGCATTTGAAGTAGATACAATATTTTGGGGAGTTTCAAGCGGAGATGTAAAATGGGCTGATTATGATAAAGATGGAGATCAAGATTTGGCATTTGCAGGTCGTCAACAATCCGGTTTGTACATTACAAGAATAATGGAAAATGATAATGGATTTTTTATTCCTGCACACGAATTATTCGGTGTAAGATACTGCAAATTAGACTGGGGCGATTATGACAATGATGCCGATTTAGATTTAATTGTTTCAGGAAGTATTAATTCAAATGAAACAGATTTTTTACCGGCTGAATTGCGAATATATAAAAATGAAGGAAACGGAACTTTTACAACTATTGAACCTGAAATAAGAGCTGTTCAATATGGTGATATTAGATGGGTTGATTTAAATAAAGATGGATTACTCGATATTGCTATGAACGGAATTTACACTTATACTCACTGGGTTGGAAATTTCTACTTCAACAGAGGAAATGATGTTTTTGAATTATCAACCGATTCAATTGAAGAATTGAAATATGCTGAAATGCAATTTGGCGACCTTGATGGTGATTTAGACGTGGATATGGTATTTACAGGGCGATGGGATTACATGGATTACAGAGCTCAAGTATTTGAAAATACATATCCTGTTCAAAATACAGCACCAACCGCTCCAACCGGTTTTGGTAAAACAGTTGCTGGTTGTAGTGCAAGTTTTACATGGACAGAAGCAACTGATAATGAAAACTCTCAAGCAGGTTTGAATTACAATCTCCGAATCGGAACACAATCAACTTATGATAATACTTTTTGTTCAATATCCGAAAATTCAACAGGTTACAGATTGATTCCTGCAAAAGGAAATATTCCAAGCGGGTCAGATTTTTCAATTCCGTATTTACCTGATGGAACTTACTTTGCAAGTATTCAAGCAATTGATAATTCTTATATAAATTCTCCTTTTTCAAACGAAACAACTTTTACAATTAATTACAATACAGCACCTATACTAACAAATTCAATTCCAGACCAAACAATCTTGATTGGAACGCCATTTTCTTATCAAATTCCTGAAAATTTGTTTGATGATATTGATATTGCTGTAGGTGATGAATTAACCTTATCTATAACTTTATCTGATAATAGTCAATTGCCGGAATGGTTGATTTTTACAACTGATAACCTTATTTTTACAGCAAATCCAACTGTTGCAAATGTTGGAACAATTTCTGTTAAAGTAACTGCAAAAGACCGTTCAAACGAATCTATCTCAGAAATTTTTGACATAACTGTTAGTGAACCAATTAATATAAATTCAGTTTTAGATTCTCAAATAAAAATTTACCCAAATCCAACGTCTGGGATTTTAAATATTGATTTGAGCAATTATAAAAACGCAGGATTACAAATTACAAATATTTTAGGACAAACTTTATTTGCTGAAAAAAATATTAGTAATAATGTAAAAACTATTGATTTATCAAATTATTCGAATGGAATTTATATTATAAATATTGAAACAAATAATAAAGTTTATACATCAAAATTTATCCTTGAAAAATAAATTTAAAAAAAATAAAATAATTGATTCCGAAAATGTGGTTATTCGGAATCAATTATTAGTTTTACAAAATTAATTATTGAAAAATGCCTAGTTTTATAGACAGGCTTACAAAGTTTATCATAAAACTAGTTTGCGAAAGTGAAAAAACATGATACTATGAAAAAACACATTTTTTTTATTCTTACAATTTTTTTAATAACACAAACCATTTCTGCACAAACAGTTGGTGAATTAGGTTCGCCATACATAACAACTTATTCTGCAATTGAATATGGAGCTAATAATCAAAACTGGAGTGTAGTACAAGATAACAGAGGAATAATGTATTTCGGAAATACAAGCGGAATACTTGAATTTGACGGTTTAACATGGAAAATTTTTCAGACCGAAACAAATTCAACTGTAAGAAGTTTAGGAATTGATGATAAATCAAATATTTTTTTCGCAGGAAATGGTACTTTTGGAAAACTTGAAGCCGACTCAACAGGAAATATTTTTTGTGAATCTTTCATTTCCAAAGTACAAGATACAAATCAAGTTGTAACTGACTTTAAAAAACTTTGTATAACAACTCACGGAGTATATTTCTTCCTGAAAGATTATATTTATCATTACAAAGATGATAGCATTAATTATATACCATTTACCGCAGCTTCAATGTTCGCATTTAATATTTGCGATATTGTTTTTACAATTTCATCTTCCGGAGGCATTTATGCAATTAATGATGGCGAATTAACATTTTTACCAGGAACGTCTTCAATTACTGAAAATTCGGGTAGAATATTGATTTTAAAATATGATGATGAAAATATTTTGATAGTTACAGAAAATAACGGAATGACGATTTATAATATAGGAAATTTTTTTAACTCAGAAACCCAAAAATACGATTTTGAAAATTTAAATGCTGAACAGAAACATTATCAATTTGAAAATGAAATAGACCAATACATTTCTACAAATAAAATTTATAGTGCTATTAATTTAAAAAATGGTGACTTTGCAATTGGAACAGTTTATGGAGGTTTAGTGATAATAAATAAGGAAGGAAAATTACAACAAATTGTAAATAAGAACAGAGGGTTACTTGATGAGTCAGTAATTGATATATGTCAGGATAGAGATAATAATTTATGGATTACTCATTTACAAGGTATTTCTTATATTCATTACAATAATCCATTGACCAAATTTCAGGATAATGAAGGAATTGAGGGTTCGGTTTACAATATTTATCAATATAAAGATGTAATTTTTGCAGGAACATCATTAGGCTTATTTTATTTACCTAAACATCAATTAAGTATTTCTGATGATAAATCAGCATTTAGTTTTATTGAAGGAACGTTAGACAGAGTTTGGGATTTTCTTCAAATCGAAGATTTTTTAGTAGCAACAGCAAGTAGTACTTTACAAATTATAAAAGACACTGTTTTGGTTGATAATTTTGAATTGAAAGAAAATTATACAATTGTAAAACCCTCTATTTTTGAAAATAAAATATTTATTGGAAGTACAGTTGGCTTTTCGGCATTAGATTATAATATTAATAATAATAAACTCGAATTTAGTAATATATTCACTTTTGAAGATATAAAAGCTTCTATCAGAGAAATATTACCATTCGGAAACAGTCTTTGGCTAACGAGCTCTTACAGTGGAATTTATCAAGTGGAGTTTCCAAATAAAGATTTTAATGAGTTTAATATAACACACTTTGATACTTTAAGAGGATTACCTGACATGGGTTATAACTACGTCCTTGAAAATAATAACCAATTCTTTATAGGAACAAATAAAGGAGACCGACAATTAAATAATGAAAATATATTTGAAAAATCAAATCTTTTTAATTGTCCTGAATTAGATTCCATAGGTATTACAGAAGTTCATGTAGTTGATGGCAAAACTTGGATACTTTCATCTTCATCGCATTTAGGTTATCTCGAAGATATTGACAGAGATGGAATTTTTTCTTTAAATAGAACCGGTTTATTTAAAATAAGAGGATATAGTATATATTCTGTATTTATTGATGACAAAAATGTCCTCTGGCTTAGTACAAATGATGGAGTTTATAGATACGATACAAAAAAAACTCCTGAATTAGATAAACCTTATAAAACATTGCTAAGAGAAATAAAAATTGGCAAAGATTCTGTAATATTTAATGGAACATTTACTTCTGATAGTTCAAAATCTCAATTTATTGATTATCAACCTAAAAGTTTAATACCAGTTTTTAATTATGAAACAAATTCAATATCTTTTAAATTTACTTCAACATTCTACGAAGCCTCTGAAATAAACCAATACAGTTATTTTCTTGAAGGTTTTGATGATGAATGGAGTAATTGGAAAGAATTGACAACCAAAGATTATACTTATTTGAGAGAAGGTCATTACACTTTTCACGTCAAATCAAAAAATATTTATGAAAAAGAAAGTGAAATTACTACTTTCAGTTTCATAGTAAAACCGCCATGGTACAGAACAATATTAGCATATATTGTTTATATTATTTTACTCGGAACTTTCATATTTTTAATAGTTTACCTCAACGGAAGAAGATTAAAAGCTTTAAATTTAAGACTCGAAAAAATAATTGACGACCGCACAGCCGAAATTCGCCAGAAAAATCAACGACTCGAACAGCAAAAAGAAGAAATATTAGCACAATCGGAACAATTAGAAATGACAAACAAAGAGTTAGAAAAACTATCAATTGTGGCAAGTGAAACCGATAATGCCGTTTTGATAATGGACTCAAATGGTAATTTTGAATGGGCAAACGAAGGATTTACAAGATTATATGGTTTTACTTTAGACGAATTTATTGATATTGCTGGGACTAACTTATTGAATGCAAGCTCAAACAAACTAGTTAAAGAATCCGTAGAGAAGTGTATCACAACAAAAAAATCTGTAATATACGAATCTCAATTTAAAACAAAAGAAAATCAAATTTTATGGTTGCAAACTACTCTAACGCCAATACTTAACAAATTAGACGAAGTTATAAAATTAATTGCAATTGAATCTGATATCAGAAAATTAAAAGAATATGAAAGCGAAATTTTACAAAAAAACGAAGAAATTAATACTCAAAAAGAAGAATTAGAACAGAAAAGTCAATTACTTCAAGAGCATAACGAAAATATGCGTGCAAGTATTCGTTACGCAAAAACTATACAAAATGCAATTTTACCTTTTAAAGAAAATATAGACAAAGTACTAGAAACATTTATATTATACCAACCAAAAGACATTGTTTCGGGTGATTTTTACTGGTTTTCGCATTATTGCAAAACAAAAACAACTAATGCTTTTTCATTTTTTGCGGTTGTAGATTGTACCGGACATGGTGTTCCGGGAGCTTTTATGTCTATGATTGGAAGTAGGTTACTTAATGAAATTGTAAATGAAAGAAGAACTTTTAATACCGCAAATATATTATCATCGCTGCAAACCGGAATACAAAAAGCTCTAAAACAAGACCAAACTGAAAATCACGATGGTATGGACGTTTGTTTGTGTAAAATTGAAGAACTTGAGAATTCTAAGTTTGAAATTTCATTTACTGGAGCAAAAAGGTCTTTATTTTATCTGAAAAAAAATGAAGCTACAATTAATGAATTAAAAGCCGATAGAATTTCAATTGGAGGTATTAACTATACAACAAAGAAATCATTTACTGTTCAGAAAGTTACACTTGATAAAAACGATATCATTTATCTTTCAACTGATGGTTACGGTGATCAGAATAATCTAGAAAGAAAACGAATTGGTAATAAAGCCTTTACAAATATTTTATCAAATATTTACGAATTTGATATGGAACAGCAAAAAAAGTTGCTTGAAGAATTTTTGAAAGATTGGATGAACACTGCTGAACAAAGAGATGATATAACAGTAGTTGGAATAAAACTCTAATAAAAAAAACCGTTTAGATTTTTACATCTTTACGGTTTTTTTTCAGATTAATATTACTACAAATATTATTTGATTTTGTATAAACTAAATTGTGAATATAATTTGGATTTTATTTTTAAATACGAAGGCACTAAGACACTAAATTAAAATACTTTGTATCTTCGTGTCTTTGTGTTAAATTTTAAATTATTTAGACATATTAGTATATTTTGGCTTATTTTATAAAAGTCTCCATTAATTAACACATTAATTCTTTATTGCTTTATCTGCTGCTAATTTTCCGGTTAATATTGACATTGGAACACCTGCCGGACTATATGCCCATTGTCCTGCTTGAAATACCGAAGGAATAGGAGTTGATACGGATTTATTAACAAGCTGAATTTTACTAATTACCGGTACTGTTTTTTCAAAAGTCCAACCTACAATAGCACCTTCTGAGCTGCTAACCCTTTTTGCATAACTAAGCGGTGAATACGAAAACTTATTCATAATTTTTCCTTTTAATATTGGAAAAACAGATGCTGAAATTACATCTATAATATTTTCTTCCAGTTTATTGACAAATTCTTCGTACCAGTCTGTTTCTTTAATTGTTTTAAATAAATCGTACTCCATAAGAATACTGATAATCATTCCGGTTTTTCCTTTAGGAGCTAAGTCGTCGTCTTTAAGACCGGGAATTGATATTTCATAAGTATTTAGTTTTGTGAACTTATCGAGCCACTCAAATACTTGTTTCTTATCCACATTGCTCCAATTGCTAAGCAAATTGTTAAGTTGTGCTCTGTGTAAATCTCCTAAACCAACTTTTGATGGAGTATAAAAAAAGTGTCCGTTTGCAATTTTTCTGAAACTTTCCAGCGGTTCGTCTATTTGCAGAAATAATGAAAATACAGAATCGCTTCCGCGAGTGTTTAACATTTTTACCTTTGTATTTTCAAATTTTGCCTTTATTTTATCTGACAAACCTTCGGTTTGGGTAATATTATAAAATGATTTCAAATCGGCTGCCCAAATTAGATTATCATAGAAATATTCATTATCTTGATTATCAAAAAGTGATTTACTATTTGGCAAAACTTTAATTATTTTAACTTCGGTTTTTATTTCACCTCCTAATTCTAATATTTTTTGAACTAATAATTCAGTAATTTTGCCTACACCACCTTTTGGATAAAAATAATCGAGATATAATGAAAAATAGCTTAATGCAAAAAAAGTAGGTGTATTTTTGAAAAAATGTTGCGAAATAATATCTCTAAGTGAAGGATTTGTAATTATTGAAGCTAGATAACCTTCAACAGGCATATTCATTTTATTTATTTTTCCGATAGTGAAAATAAATTTTGGCAACCAAGGCAAAAGTTTTTTAAACAAAAATTCGCGGTCGTTTTTCAAATCTTTAAAAGTTGGATTTTCCAATCCGTAAAGAATTTCCATGTGCTTCATTACTTTTTTTATTACTTTTAAAAGCACATCAATTTCTTTTTCGCTTTCGGGATAAAATTTCACTAAAAGATTTCTATAGTCAGTTAAACTATTTATATCTTCAATATTAATAATTTCATTTTCAATACCAACCGAAACTTTACTCCTAACATAATCAAGTTTAATCCCTAAATCGTTTAACATTGGTAAAATTACCCCTGCACTTTCTAATGCTCTAACTCCGGCATCAAATACAAATCCGTTTTGTTTAAAGGTATTTACTAAACCTCCACATTCTTTATTTTGCTCAATAAGTAAAACTTTTTTACCGGCACGAGCAATGTAAGCCGCTGATGTTAAACCGGCTATACCTCCACCAACTATTATTTTGTCATATATTTTTTTCTGTATCATAATTTTATTCAGATGTTGAGTTTACTAATAAATGAATTTTTCACGCAAAATCGCAAAGACGCAAATAAAAAACTATTTTATAATAATCTTTTTGCCACTTATGGTCTTTACCTAATTTTTTATTAAATTTATTTGAAAACGCATTTAATGTTATAAATTCACTTTTGGTAACCTGATAAATTTATTTGTTTTTTAAAATTTGTAATTTATTGAATATAAATTAAATATTTTCAAATTATCTAATTTTCAAATTACTTATTAATCCCGCTTAGCTCCAAAGTAATTTGCCATAACTCATTTGCTACTTCTAAATCTAAAGCAGGAGGAGCAGGTTCTTCTAATGTTGTAAGATTAAAGAATTTACCTGAAATATTTTCAATTTCATGCGAAACTCCAAGATAATAAAGTGCTTCGGCTGAAATATCGGGAGATTTTAATAATTTATCAGTAAAATTTCGTTTAAACCACTTATATGACTTTCCGTTTTCCTGTCCCGTTTCTGTTTTTACTGCTCCCGGATGCATCGTGTTTATTAAAACTCCTGTATTTTTAAATTTTTCTTTAAATATTAACATAGATAAAAGTTGAGCAACTTTAGCAGTTCCGTAACTTTTTAACCCTGAATATCGCTGTTTTTCCCAATTTAAATCGTCAAGTCTAATTCCCCAAGCTGCAAATCGGTGACCTTCCGAACCAACCATTATAATTCGTGCATTTTTCTGATTTCTAAGTTTATCTATTAACAAATAATTAATTACAAACGAAGATAAATAATGAACAACAAAAACTTTTTCTAAACCATCAGAAGTTAATTCTCTCTTTGTTAAATAAATACCTGCATTATGTATTAATACATCAATTGGCTCCAAAAGATTTTTTAATACATTTGCAGCATCAAAAATATCTTTCAGATTGCATAAATCGGCAATAATGTAATTACATTTTACATGATAATTACTTTCAATTTCTTTTTTTAAGTTTTCAGATTTTGTTGTATTTCTATTAATACATAGTAAATCTGCACCTTGCGATGCATATTTTTTAGCGGTTAAATAACCTATTCCAGAAGTTGCTCCAGTAATAACAACTAATTTTCCAGTAAATTTTTCGGTACAAATATTTGGGTCTAATCTATTATTTTTAATCATCGATAAAATATTAGACCATTTGTATTCCTTTATATATTTGATAGTTTTGTTTTTCATAAATTGTAATCACCCGAATTTTTTCTTCATAAATCTGCGATATGCCTTTCCAAATTTTGGAATATTGTCAAAAATATCGCCCCAAAGGTCGTAATAATCTCTTTGCTCCGAAATTTTATTATTATTGTTAATTGTCAGACGACTAGAGCCGTATAAAATTGAACCCGGGTATTTTTTAAATGCAATTGTCATTTCCCATTCAAACAAAATGATATTTTCGTGTATTACAATACTAACAATGTTCATTTTCAGGTCTTTTGAACGCTTTGTTAATCGCTCAGTCATTGCTTTAAAATCTGCCATTCCTCTGATTTCCTGGATAGAATCTTTGAAATAAATATTATCATCGTAATAAGGCAGAATATGTGACCAGTCTGGTTTTCCTGAGGTATTATAAGTTTTAGCCCAAAGTTCTTTCACTATATCAATTGTGATTTGAAAGGAATTTTCGATTAAATTTTCCATTTTTACATATTATAACATATTAATAATAAAGTGGTTCACATATTAGATATGTATCTTCACTTATTTTAAAAATGGTATCTTCAAAAGATGGTGGTCCAAATATTACTTTTGCATTATTAGAAAATCCAAAACCTTCATAAGGAATACCAATCCAGTATTTATCAATCTCTTCATTCAGGTTTTCATCATGAAAATATTTAAACGAATATTCTCCAACTTTTAATGAATCAATTGTAATAATACATTTTTTGTCTGATATTTTAGCTGAAATACCTTTTACAAATTTGTCTTTCCCGTCTCTAAGTTCAAAAAAAACCACACCTAGATTGTTATCTAAATTACTAATTTCTACTGTTAATTTGATTTGACTTTTTGATTGTAAAATAATAAATATTATTAAAAATATTGTTAAAAAAACTTTTTTCATCAGATATTTATTGATTTGTTGCTTTTTAAATTTGTTTAACCTTAATAAGTTTACTTAAATCGTAACCTCTTTTTTTAATTTTATCAAGTAATTCTGAGTATAATTCTTCGTCAACAACTGATGTTCTAGAAAGTATCCAAAGATAATTATCAGAACTACTACCAATTATTGCCCACTGATAATTTTCATCAAGTTCAAGGACAAAATAATCACCATAGAAAAACCAGAAGAATGAAACCTTTAGCTTCGATGGAATTTTTGCATTTGGAATTTTTGCTTTTCCTTCAGCAATAGATTTTTCTCCGTCAAGTGTATTTTTAAATCCTTGATTTACAACTTTTATTTTGCCATCACTTTTTAAAGAATATGTAGCAGTTACTCCAACTAAACCTCGTTCAAAGGAGTGATCATAACGTGCTAATTCGTACCATGTTCCTAGATATTTTTCTATATCGAGCTCTTTAACAACAGTTTTGTCAATCATAGAATTTTGTCCTTTACAATTGGTAAATAAAGAAAAAAAAAGTAATATAAATAAAAGTTTTGTAATATTTTTCATTGATTTAATTATTAATTAATTAAAAAAATCTTTTTTTTAAATAGCCATATTGTAATTTTTTATAAAATATTACTTCATAACAACAACATAGTCAATGTAAGTAATAGATTTTATGTAAAACAATTTGTAAAGTTTTCAATCAATTTACATTTCTCCATTAAATATATCTGTGTATTTTTAGAATTTCTGCTCTTGTTTTACCTTCAACGCATTGTAAACCACAATAATTATTTTTCAGATAACAATCACATTTTCTGAATACTTTTGAAATAATTTCTTCTTGAGTTAAATTGTGTAAAGAATTTAATCCTACAGCAGGACTCCCTGAAGCAGTTCGTGTAACAGGTTCTATTTCAGGAAAAAATTGTTTTACAAATCTGTATGCTCCCATATTTTCGGGCTCTTCCTGAACCCATAGTGTTAACATATTGCCTGTATATTTTTTAACTGATTCAACTATGGCATCTTTTGGAAAAGGATACAATTGCTCTATTCTGATAATTGCTACATCTCTGGCGTTTAGCTTTTCTTTTCGCTCGAGCAAATCGTAATAAATTTTTCCAGAACAAAGTACGACTCTTGTAACATTTTCAGTATCAACATTTGTATCATCAATTATTTCCTGAAATTTTCCGTTTGTAAAATCAGAAATTTTTGAAACACATTTTGGATGTCGTAATAAACTTTTTGGTGTGAAAATAACAAGAGGTAATCTGAAATTTCTTTTTACCTGACGTCTAAGTATATGAAACAAATTTGCAGGTGTAGTACAATTTGCTATCTGCATATTATTTCCGGCAGCAAGTGTTAAAAATCTTTCAATTCTTGCACTCGAATGTTCCGGTCCCTGACCTTCGTAACCATGTGGAAGATACAAAACTAATCCATTCATTATTCCCCATTTTTCTTCGGCAGAACTAATATACTGGTCAATTATTGCTTGTGCAACATTATGAAAATCACCAAACTGAGCTTCCCAGATTGTAAGTCCGTTTGATGTAGCCAAAGCATATCCGTATTCAAATCCTAAAACTCCGTATTCGTTTAGAGGTGAATTATATATGTCAAAATTAGTTTGATTTTGTTTGATGTTTTTTAATGGAAAATATTTTTCTTCAGAATCCTGAATTACAAATGCTGCATGACGATGCGAAAATGTTCCGCGAATACAATCCTGACCGCTGATTCTGATTGAAATATCTTCTTCAATTATTGAGGCATAAGCTAACGTTTCACCTAAAGACCAGTCGATTGTATCATTTTCGAGCATTTTTTTGCGGTCTTCAACAAGTTTTTCAATTTTCTTGAAAAAGTTTTTATTTTCTGGAAGAAAGTTTATTTTTTTACAAATTTGCAAAAGATTTTCATTTGTAATGTTTGTATTTACAATTTTCAGAAAATCAGATTTTTCGGCATGGATAAATCCTTTCCATTCTTCTTCTAAAAATTGCTGTATATGTATTTTCTCAAAAGTTTTTGCTTGTGCGAGTTTATTATCAAGTAATTGATTAAATGTATTTTCAATTTCATCAAGTTCTGATTTTGTTGCAAAGTTTGTTTCCAGAAGTTTTTTTGCATAAATATCTCTTGGATTTTGATGTTTTGCAATTTCATTATACAAAATAGGTTGAGTAAACCGAGGTTCATCTCCTTCGTTATGTCCGTATTTACGATAACAAAGAATATCTATAAATACATCAGAATTAAAACGTTGACGATATTCCATCGCTAAAGAAATTGTGTATGAAATTGCTTCAACATCATCTCCATTTACATGGAAAACAGGAGAAAGTGTAACTTTTGCAATATCAGTACAATAAGTGCTTGACCGAGCATCAATATAGTTTGTTGTAAATCCAACTTGATTGTTAATAACAAGATGAATTGTGCCTCCGGTTTTGTAACCTTCTAATAATGACATTTGAATAACCTCATATACAATTCCTTGTCCTGCAATTGCTGCATCTCCGTGAATTAAAATAGGTGCTATTTTGTTAAAATCAGAATTATATTTTTTGTCAATTTTTGCTCTTGCAATACCTTCTACTATGCCACCAACAGTTTCTAAATGAGAAGGATTAGGTACCAAACTTAATTTTATATTTTTTCCGTTTTGAGCAGTTACAGTACTATCGTATCCGAGATGATATTTTACATCTCCCTGAGTTATAGTTTCATCGTATTGTTTTGTAAAAAATTCGGCAAAAACATTTTCGTAAGGTTTATCCATTACGTTTGCCAGCACGTTAAGTCTGCCTCTGTGAGGCATTCCAATAATAAATTCTTCAATTCCTAAATCAGAACCTTTATTTATAGCAAATTCTAAAGCAGGTATTAAAGTTTCTGCTCCTTCGAGTGAAAAACGTTTTTGTCCTACAAATTTTTTGTGTAGAAAATTCTCAAATCCAACAGCTTTTACTAAAGAAGTAAAAATTTCGAGTTTATCGGATTTTGTAAATTTTCCGACATTTTTTACGGTTTCCATCTTTTTCTGAAACCATTCTACAATAACCGGTTTACGAATGTAATAGAATTCAACACCAACTGATTTACAATAAGTTTCGGTTAGATGTGTAATAATATTTTTCAAAGGTACAGCTCCAATCCCAATTTGATTACCAGCCTGAAATACAATATCTAAATCAGATTTTTTTAATCCGAAATTTTCTAAATCTAAAGTTGGAAAATATTGACGGCGTGTGCGAACCGGATTTGTTTCGGTAAATAAATGTCCGCGTGTTCGGTAGGCTTCAATTAATTTAATGACTTTAAATTCTTTTTCAAGCTGTTCTAAATCTGCGGCTTTAGATTTTGAAGTTGGTTTAATATCGTAATTTTCGCAGGCAAATTCAAATCCCTTAAAAAAATCTTGCCACGATTTATCTACATTTTCAGGAGATGTCAAAAATTGTTTATATAATTCGTCTAACGAATTTATTTCGGTATTTCCTGTTAAAGAATGTTTGTCCATAAAATAATTATTTAAATATTTGTGTTGAGCTACAAAATTTTATTGTAATTAATTAACAATAATTTTTCAATATTTTTTTGAATATTTGAAAATGATAGTTATTATTTGTAATGATTATTAATTTCGTGTTTTTCAATCTGTTCTGTTATTTCCATTGTTTTTACTGAAACGGTACAAATTCGATTTAATAAATCAATAACTTTTTCTTTATGTTCTGAAAATTTGTATGGTTGAAATTCTTTTGTTTTTATTTTTTTTGCTATTGAATTGTCTTTAATTTTTTTCTCTTTATATTGCTCTAAAATCCATTCAATTGCTGATTGATTGCCTAATTTATAATTCCATGCTTGTTTTGGTATATTTTGCAGACTTGTAACATCGTCAATAATTATTTCGTTTTTAAGTTTATCAGCTTTAAGTTTAGCAACAGGAATTTTCATTCTTAATTCTTCATTCTTCATTTTTAATTGATATGGTTCTGCTGTTTCAAAATTTAAATGCAAATTAAAAAGTTCTTCACCTAATTTTGCAAGTTCGTGAAAATTATTATAAAAAGGTAATCGTGGTAATTCGCGTTTTAGATTTAATTGAAATTTTGAAATATACTGCGGATGATGCAAAACTGAGTATGTATAATAAAATATTTCTTCTTTGGTTATGGTTTTATCGTTGTAAAAATCACAAAATTCATTTAAACCCCAATCGGTTATATTTACAATCTTATTACCATTTTTATCAAATCTATATAGTGGAAGTCCATAAGTATCACGAGCACCAAAACCATAATCAAACATAATATCTGATGCTTGTACACAAAATGGAACTTGTCTGTGTGCCGTTATACAAATGGTAGGATTTTTAAATTTTAAATCGGTATCAAAAACTTCTTGATGTGAAGATGTTAATACATCACTCATAATTTTTTCTGAATAATAATTCGTTTTAACATACGGTCGTTGAAATGTTTGAATTATTTTATTATCATCAAATTTGATTAATTGTCTTCTTTGAACTTTATTTTTCAAATCACGGCTCCATTTTATTGCATCTGTAAAAATGATTTCCTTTTCTTTGGCAGTTTTATTGTATCCATTAATGAAAAATTTAATTCGTTCTTTTAAATTGTCTTTGTTGAAATTATAAACCCATTCATCACGTGCTGTAACAACTCCAAAAGTAAAAGTTTTGAAAATTGTTTTATTACCTCCGTTATTTGCTTTTTTTGATTGTTTTGTTACAAGTTGTTTATAATCATTAAATTCATTATTTCCCAAATTAATCCAGTCATTGGTAGCTGTTGGTTTTATAATTTTAAATTTGTGAATTAAATCTTTGAATTTATTAAAATTCAGATAATTAATTTTTTCTTTGCTACTTAAATAATCATCAACAGCAGTATAATATATTTTACAACCTGTTTCATTTTCTTTTTTTATCAAAAAATAAATTGAAATACCTACTCTAATAGCATTTCTAAAAACATTTCCTGCTTCTTTTTTACGTTTTTCACCACTTGTACGAGCATCACCCTTTAAATCTATAATATAAATTTCGTTAAATTCTTTTTCAAGAACTTTTCTAAATCCGTCATAAGTTCGGGTATCTAAAAAAGAATTGTTTGAAACAAATGCTACAATGCCATCGCCTTCAATTCTATCGCTCGACCAACGCACAAAACGTGCATACATATCGTAAAGTTTTGTTTTTTGTGCTGTACTTTCAGCTATGTAAGTGTCATGTATTCTTTTATCAATATGTTCGTAAGTTCTATTTGGATTAAAATCGTTCCAGTTTTGTTGATTTGCATTATATGGCGGATTACCAATTATAACTGAAATTTTCTTTTGATTTTGAGTGTTGATTCTTTCAATATTTTCGGCACTAAAACTACCGAAAGCACTTGTTTGAAGTCCTGTTCCTTTTTTAAAATATTTAGTTGCATTTCTGTGAAAAACATTTACCAAAGTATCAACAAAACAAATATTTGTAAAAGGTTCATATTTATCAACCTTTAATTGAGAATAAGTATATTCAATATTCAGATTTGCAATATAATAAGGCAAAATGCTTAATTCGTTGCAATGTATTTCGTTCAGATATTTGTATTTTAATTTATGTTTTGGAATATATTCCAATAAATCAGTAATAAAAGTTCCGGTTCCTGTTGCAGGGTCAAGTATTTCAACGTTTTCATCGGAAAGTCCTTTGTCAAAATTTTTGATTGTTAAATAATCGGCACTTTCAATCATAAATCGTACAATTTCGTTTGGTGTATAAACTACACCAAGATTATCAGCACCTTTTGGATTGTATGCTTTATAAAATTCTTCGTAAACAACTTTTAATACTCTTTGTTTTTCGCTCAAAATTGTAATGTTAGAAACTTTGGCTCTTATTGTTTCATAATAATGACGAATTCCTGAAATAAAAGTTTGCTTTACTTTTCCGTAATAAAAAGTGTGCAGTACATCTTCAAGAGCTTTGGCAATATTATTTTCGCGGTGAAACTCGGCATTACCAAAGATTGAAACAAACAAATCTTCCGTAAGTACGTGTTGAATTAACATTTCGCGAATATCTATGAGAGAAATATCGGGATTAATAGAATTTTTGCATAATTCCCAAAACTCATTTCTTTTTATAACAAAATCTTTATTTTCTGCGTTTTGTTGTTCCAACATCTTTTGCAACTCGGGAACAACCTGTTTTATATTTTCTTTAAATGCTTCAATTGCTTTATTAAATTCTTTAATTTCAGGTCGTTCATAATTTACGAAACTTTTAAGTATTTTGTCAAGTAATTTTTCATTTCGTATGTCAATAACAACTTTTTGTCCGTCCTGAAATAAAATTGCAGTTAGAGAATTTTCAAAAAGTATATTATTTTGAGGATAACCGATATTAAATTTATTTTGAATTTCGATTTCCAAATCATCTTTAGTGTCTTTACTTTCCGAATACCCCCAATCGTTAATTCCATATTTATCTTTAATAGTTCCGTCAGGTCTTTTTTTTCCAATAGCAGTATTTAAAGATGCTTCTGTAACAATAACTAAATCTTTTGTTTTGCAATATTCGTCTAATAATCTGTAAAATGGCGAACGTATAGAAGTTTCGTTCAGTGTTTGACCGGCACGCTTAACTCGTTCTAAATCTCTGTAATATTGTTCAATCAGTTGTTTTGACATATTTTTTTTATTGCAAGTTACAAATTTTGTCAATAATGTTTAAGATGTTTTAAAATTAAATAGATGTTATAGTTAATAAAATGTATGAAATAATTATATAAAAAAAATCTTCTAAAAAATTGATTTACTTTGTGTTATTTGTCAACTCTATGGTTAAAAATTTAATAGATTATTGATTTTTGCAAACTTTTATATTTTAAAATAAACATTAACTTCAGTTTGGTATCAAGTAATGCAAATATATATATTTTTCAATTACAATTTTAATATCTTTTGCCAAAAAATTACAATAGTTTTAAATTTAAAAAACTGAACTAATAAATTGATATAAATTTATAAAAATCAACGTAATTCAAAAATTTCTTTAATATCTTTTTCAGAAATGTCACCAACCCATTTTTCTCCGGTTACTACACTCAATTCGGCAAGTTCTTTTTTTGAATTCAGCATTTCGTTAATTTTTTCTTCAAAAGTACCTTTACATATTAATCTGTAAACCATTACATTTTTAAGTTGTCCAATTCTGTAAGCTCTGTCAGTTGCTTGAGCTTCGGTAGCAGGATTCCACCATAAGTCGAAATGAATTACATTGTTAGCTTCTGTTAAATTTAAACCTAACCCCCCAGCTTTTAACGAAAGTACAAAAGTCTGATAATTGCTTTGCGTTTGAAATGTGTCTATTACAACATCACGCTGATTTTTTGATAAACTACCATTTAAAAACAGAACCGGAACCTGAAAATGTTTTTCTATTAATGATACCAAAATATCGCCCATTTCTTTGTATTGAGTAAAAATGAGTACTTTTTCGTTGTTTTCGTAAATTGTTTCCAGAATGTTAAATAGCATTGTAACCTTACCAGAAATATCGAAACTTAAATCTCCTTTCTTTAAAAAATGATATGGATGATTGCAAATTTGTTTTAGCGATATTATCATTTTAAAAATCAATCCACTTCGGTCTTTTTTTTCAGCAGTTGCAATCAATTCCAAAGTATTGCTGATAACAGTTTGGTATAAAGCCGTTTGCTCTTTAGTAAGATGACAATACTGATTGCTTTCTACTTTATCGGGTAAGTCGTTGATAATTGATTTGTCTGATTTCAAACGTCTGAGAATTAATGGCTGTGTAATTTTTTTAAATTTTTCGAGTTTTGATTTACTTCGGTAAAGTTGAATTGGAGTTGCAAATTCATCAACAAACTGTTTTTGGGTTCCGAATATTCCTTGATTTAGAAAATCGAGAATGCTCCAATATTCTGTTAATCTGTTTTCTACAGGAGTTCCGCTCATTGCAATACGCAAATCAGATGAAAGTTGTTTTATTGATTTTGCCTGGTCGGTTGTTGAGTTTTTAATATTTTGTGCTTCGTCAATAATAACTGCAAACCAATTGTGCTGTTTTAAGTTATTAATGTCGCTACGAACTGTACCATAACTTGTTAAAATAATATCGGCACCTTCAAATGCAGCTTTTCGGGTGGAACCCCAATAAGTGAAAAATGTTAAATCGGGTGTAAATTTTTCGATTTCTTTTCGCCAGTTTGTTAATAGTGTGGTTGGTACAACAACTAAAACTTTTTTTGATTTTAAATCGCCATCTTCTTTAATTTTCAGCAATGCACTTAAAACCTGAATTGTTTTTCCGAGCCCCATATCGTCAGCAATTAAACTTCCGAGCCCGAATTTAGAATTTTTTAATAACCATTCGTAACCTCTTTTTTGATAAGGTCTTAGTTCTGCATTTAAGCCTTTTGGAAGGTCAAAATTCTGAGTATTTTTTAATTGTTCAATTATTTTTCTAACATCTTTACTTATCGAAACTTTTGCGTCTTTATATTCTTCGCTAAGAATTGCTTTTGCAATTTCGTAAGATGTAATTTGCTGTTTTGCTGCAATTTGGTTTTTTAGTTTTGTTATATCTTCTTTTTTTATCCATACAAATGAATCATTGATTTTTACAATTCCGGACATATTTTTAACTAAATCTGAAAATTCTTTTTCATCAATAAATTTATTTCCTATTGCAATTTTCCAGTCAAAGTCCAGAATTTTATCCAAATCGACATACTTTTCAAATTTTCCTTTGTTTTTTTTCTTTAATTCAATAGTTATTTGAGGTTTAATAATATTATTTAAAGCTTCAGGAAGTTCAATTGAAATACCGAAAAGTCGCAATACCGGAATTTTCTGAATTAAGAAATCAACAAACTGGTCGGAATTGAGATTTAATATTTTATTATTTATATTTTTAAAAAATTCAAATTCAGGAATATATTCAATTATTAATTCTAAATCTTTTAAAATTGAAGATTTTATTTTTTGATAATCATTTTCCAAAAATATTTTTTCAAGCTCTATTTCAGCTAAGTTAGTTTTATCATTAACAGCAAGTTCTATATTGTAGATGTTGTCATTTTCTTTGATTTTAACTGCCAGTGAATGAGATTTTTGAGTTAAGTAGAATTTTTTAAGCCAATCGTAAATAAAAAATGGTGTATTTTTATCGGAAATTCGTGAAAATTTGACAATTTGCTTTTTAAAGAAAAGTCTGAAAACATTATCAGTTTTAACAAGACTTTGGATATTAATAATTTGGTCAACATAAATTGAAATAAAATGTTCCAAAAAAAGAGAACATAAAGAAAAAGCTAATTCATTGTTATTAAAGTATTTTTGATTTTTTGATTTTTCATCAGTAACAATAATAGTGTTTTCCGGCAAAATTTCCTGTAAAATTCTAAAAAGTTGATTTACTTCTTGACTGAGAATTTTCGGTATCCATCGTATTTTATAACTATTATCTGTAACTTCAATTATTTGAGGAATATAAGCCGAATTTAAAAGTGCTTCTACTGAAAACAGATAAATATAATATAATGCAATAATATATGGGCTGTAGGTTAGCAGTTTTTTCTCGGGCAATGCTTCCAGAATTTTCATCAGAAAATGCAAATCGTTTTTCTTTGCAATAATTATTTCTTCTTTCTGATTGTAATAATTTATAGTTTTGATATTTAAGTCTATACTCATTACAATTTCAACTCTTTTTACATTGCTCACAAATAATTTGGTTTCAGTATCTAAATCTTTGTTGTAAAAATTGTTAGCATAAAATTTTGTTCCAAGTGATATATCTTGATATGCAGAATATAAAACAGATTTAAAATCGACATGATGAAAAACAGGATTTCTATCAAGTATCGAAAGAACAGAGCTTTTTATGTCTGAAAATACTGTAAAGTCAATATTTTTAAGTAAATCGTAATTGTAAAAATCTTTTTTTAAGGGAGTTGATTCAGTTAGAAAGTAATCAATTTTTGGAATTTTTATTTCAACAATTTTTCTTGAAACTACTGCTAATTTAACATCTTCAAGAATATCAAATTCTATTAACTTGAATATTAATTCGGGTTTTTTATCTAGCTTAATCTTTAAATATTTAAAAAATGCAACTGTATGGCTACAAGGCATTAACCATTCTTTACAAGTACATTGCAAATTATTATTTGTCCAGTTTCCTTGAAAAATATTGATTTTTAGTTTTTTTATTATTTCAACAATTTCAACAGGATAATTTGACTTCAAAATTTCTTCAGTAACTGATGGATACTTTAATATTTCCTGTACAATTTTGCTCTTTGAAGTATCATCAATACTACTAAATCTAACTTTAATTTTAATATTTTGGTTATAATCTTTTATAATACCAACTAATTCATTCCTGCTATGTAATAATTTAGTTACTTGAATATTACCAATGTACTTAATTTCAAATTCTTCTTTTTTATGAAATAGTTCAATTGCAGAATCAAACAAATCTCCCCACGAATATTTTTTTTTCATTTTAAGATAGATTCACTAAATTATAATAAGTTACAATTTTATTCAGCCAAAGTTGTAGTTAAACGATATTAGAAATATATATTTTAAGCAATTTGATTTTTATATTTACTCAATAGTTTTATTATCTGCCGGTTCTGCACTTTTTTTCTTATCCAAAAATTGATTTATTATAGGTAAGGTTATTAAACATATTAAGCCAATTATCAAAACCATAATCATTGACGATTCGTGAACAGCTATTGCAAAAGCACTTCCGTTTGTCTGTTTTTCGACACCGTAAATAAAAAGTGTTTCAATTGCAAGAAAATGCCATGTTCCAATTCCTCCGGGCGAAGGAATTACTATTCCAATTGTAGCCATTACAAAAACCGATAATGCTGCAAGTATTGATAAATCTGAAGTAAATTCAAAACTGAAAAAGCATACATAAATCATTACAAAGTACATAGTCCAAATAAAAATGGAGTGAGCAATAAATTTCCATTTATTTTTCATTTTAACTATACTTATCAAACCTTGTTTAAAACTCATCAAAAGATCTTCTACTTTTTTAAAAATTTTGGTTTCCATGATTTTTTTTCGCAACAAATAAAATAATCCGATAATTAATAAAAACGAAACACCCATAACAGCCAAAATTAAAGTATATTTTTCTGAATTAGCTGTAAAAACCTCTTTATAAGCAGGATTGTTATTAATAAAATCAATAAGAACTTGAGATTGGGTTGCAATCATTGTTAGTCCCAAAATTACAAGTATAATCACATCTACTACTCTTTCAGAAATAACAGTTCCTAGTAATTTTGAGAATGGGATATTCTCATATTTACTTACTAATCCGCACCTTACGACCTCGCCTGAGCGTGGTATAGCAAAATTTGTAAGATACATTATAAAAACCGAAAGTATTAAATTAATTTTTCTGGGCTTGTATCCTAAAGGTTCAATCAATAAATTCCACCTTAAACTTCTGCTGATATGACTTAGTGCTCCTAATATCAGCGAAAAAATAATCCATTTTAAATCAGCAGTTCTAATGGCTGAAAAAATTTTATCCATATCCTGATTTCTGTAAACCAACCAGAACAACACAATTCCGAAAGAAATAAAAACTGTGATTTTAAGTGTGTTAATAATCTTCTTTTTCAACTTTTTTATATTTAATTTGTTATTATAATTAAATTATTTTTCTACTGGCAAATATAAATTTAATTTTTCAAACCAAATTTATATTTTAAAATTTAAAATAAACAAAATTAATTTCTGGCATTATCGTTGCTAGTTTGTAAATTTATACTTTTTAAAGATAGTGAAGTTTACAGTAAAACATATAAAAAAATATTTCATTTTAATAACACTTATACTATTGACAACCAACATTTTTAGTCAATATAGTTTTGAGTGGGCATTAACTTATGGAGGTGGAGGCTGGGACGAAGCAACGAACATTATACAGCTAAAGAATGGTAACTTACTGGTTTCTGGATCAATGCGAATTGAGCAGGAAAATATGTGGCTTTTAAAAGTTGATGCTATTACTGGTAAAGCATTGTGGGGAAAGACTTTTCCCGGATATTACATTTCACGTGCATGTGATTTGGTTGAAACCACTGATAAAAATATAGTTCTAGCTGGATATACAATTGATAATGATGAAGTTAATAAACGGGTTTGGGTATTAAAAATAGATACGATTGGAAACATAATTTGGGAAAAAAATTTTGGTGAAGATTTAGATGCTCAAGCATATTCTGTTATCCAGACACAAGATGATGGATTTATTGTATGTGGTTCTACCACATCTACAATAAGTTATACACTAGATTGGTGGATTTTGAAATTAGACCAGAATGGTGATATTGTCTGGGAAAAACAGTTTGGAGGCTCAAAAGAAGATATAGCAAAATCAGCAGCTGAATTAAGTGACGGCTCAATTGCTGTTACGGGTTTTGTTGGTTCAGCTGGTGGTGGTTATCATTCCATTAGTGTAATTAAGCTCGATAAAGACGGCAATGAAATCTGGTATAATGTTTACAGGGTAAATGACTGGGACGAAGCAACTTCAATAATTGCTACACACGATGATAATCTGGCGGTTGCGGGTTTTTCGCGACAAGCCGCAATTACTGATTATGATGCTGTTGTTATAAAACTTAATGCCGAAGGTGATACTCTGTGGCAGAGAATTTTTGGTCGCGATTATTTCAGAAATACACCAAATGCAACAAATATTGGATATCAAAAAAAAACGGCTGGAGATTACAACAAAGAATACTGGGATGAAGCCTCTGATATTATTGAATGTTACGATGATGGAATTGTTATTGCCGGATTTTCAAAGGCAAACGAACTAATGAAATCTGATTACATGGTTGTAAAATATAATGCCAGTGGAGAGTTAATCTGGTACGATTTTTTCAATCGTCAAAGTCTTGATATTGGTAAAAGTATAATCGAAACTAAAGAAAATGCTCTGGTAATTTGCGGAGTTACTTATTCAATAGGAAATGCTTGGGATTATGCTCTGCTAAAATATACAAGCGGCGAAAAATCAACACTAACTATTAATAATCCGCAAGATTCGGTACTTACTATTATTCAGGATACTATTGTTTTAGATATTTGCATTAACAGTTATCGTAAACCAGTAAATCTTACCGTAAGCAATAATTCAGTAATTCAGGAATTTATTAATGTTTTTCCCGAAAAAGATGAAATTGGCGAATGTCCATTTTCTATGCAAGTAAAATTAAATCTCGAACTTGGTAAAAATGAAATTGAATTTAAAGCTTTAGACGAAAAAAAGTACGAATTTATAGAAAAAAGAATAATTTACTATCTTCCACCACCATCAAAAACATGGTAAATTTAATTACCGATAAAATATCAAAATAATTGAAATAATTATTCGGATTTTAAACTGTATAACACATCTATAATGTTTGAAATCTGGCTTATGTGCTTAACAAATGTAACAAAATAAACATTTCATTTTTTTGCAATATCTCTGTTTTTAAAAAACCATAAATATTTACTTGCTTTAAAATCTATTGAAAAAAACTTAATTCACAACTTTTTTTTATTTTTGTAAAAAAAAGAAATGGATAAAAACGATAAACGAAAGGTCAGAAAAATACAGGGAGTAATTGATTCCGCTATCGAAAAGCACTCAATGATTGAAGAAAACGATATTATTCTAGTTGGATTATCAGGCGGAAAGGATTCTTTTACATTGTTAGATGCTCTTTCAATCAGACAAAAACATTACAAAACTAAATTTAAACTAATTGCTGCTCATGTAAATATAAGTAATATTCCATATTCTATTGATAAAGAATATATCGAAAATTTTTGCAAAGAACGTGATGTTGAATTTATTTTTCAGCACGAAAAAATTGAAATTGATAAGGAAAAAGTAAAAACAAATCCATGTTTTATTTGTTCGTGGAATAGAAGAAAATTGCTTTTTAATTTATCTAAAGATTTGAATTGTACTAAAATAGCACTTGGACATCATAGAGATGATGCAATAGAAACTTTTTTATTAAATATGATGTACCACAGTTCGATAAGTTCTTTACCGGCAAAACTTAAAATGTTTGAAGGTAGAATTCATTTAATAAGACCAATGATATATTTATCTAAAGATGAAATTAATGAATATTCAATTTTAAAACAATATCCTGAACAAAAACTTACATGCTCTTACGACCATATTACAAAACGTGGCGAAATGGCTATGCTTCTCAAAGGGATGGAAATTTTAAATCCTCACGTTAGAGAAACTTTATTTAAATCAATGTCAAATATTTATCAGGAATACTTGCCTTTTTGATTTTTTTTTCAGAAATAAAAATCCTTAAAAAAATTTTATTTGTAAAAATGATAATTATGATTCATTTTTTATATTAAAAATTTGTAGATTTACGTTCAGAAAGATATATTGTTTGCAAATGATTAAAAGTAAAGTATTATTATTATTTTGTATTACCAATTTTCTGTTTATCTTGATTTTAGGATGTAATAAAAATCCTGAATGCTGTTCGCCTATAATTATGGAATTGGTTAAAGATAAGGATACTGCCTACGTTGGAGTTGAAACAGATATTACTTTTGATATTAAGTTAAAACCCGATTTAGTTATAGGTTCTTATGCTACAATGCTGGTTATTAAAGAAGGAAACATCACTTTAGATTCAGTTGGTTTTTTTAACAAAACAGAGGTTGTTTATAAATATATATACGAGGTTAAATCAACTGATATTGAGAGAGATGTAGAACTGTCGATAATTATTTACGACAATAATAATAAATTTTCAATTGAATATACAAATTTTGTAATAGTCAAATATCCACCGCCATCAATAAGTACAAGGTCAAATATGTTATTTTTTTCATCAACAAGTCTTAATTATTCTATGATGTTGATTTTTTCTGATACTTCATGTTATGTTGTTGATGCTAATAACAATAATGCAGATTTAGCTTTTATTTGGCAAACAGAGTATGGATATACAATAGCCTCACCTGATGCAAAAACAATTAGTTCAATTTACGAAGACAATTCAATTTTTTACAATATCACAAATAAAAATCATACTTCTATTATGCCATTTATTGGCGATTTAACAGATATAGACGAACTTAGTCTAAACGAAATACAAATTACCGAAAGTACACTGCGAAGGCTAGGAAGCGGAGTAGAACAACTACTTGTTGGAGACAGAATTGCATTTAAAACCCAAAAAGGTATTAAAGGAATTATGGAGGTTACATATAATTCAAAAATAAATAAAACACTTTATTTTAAAGTCATTTTTCAGAATAGTGCTTATCTGTATTAATTTTAACAATCAATAAAAATTTTGATTTCTACTTTATATTATTGATATCAAATAAGATGCAAACAAATAAATATTTGCATCTTACAAAAAATTGATACATTCTCAAATTCACAAATTATTCATAACAATAATATAAAGCACTAATTATTAAACAATTGCAACTGTATTGATAATGTTTTTTTAAGTTCATATCTATGCACTATGTAGTCAAGGAATCCATGTTCGAGTACAAATTCAGCCCGTTGAAAACCATCAGGCAAATCTCTGCCAATTGTTTCTCTAATAACTCTAGGACCAGCAAAGCCGATTAAAGCTCCGGGTTCAGCAATATTAACATCACCAAGCATTGCATAAGATGCTGTTACCCCACCTGTTGTAGGGTCTAAAAGCAACGAAATAAAAGGAAGTTTAGCATCTGCAAGTTGTGTTAATTTTGCGGCTGTTTTAGCCATTTGCATCAAAGAAAATGCAGCTTCCATCATTCTGGCACCACCCGATTTAGAAATTATCATAAATGAAAATTTGTTCGCAATGCAAAAATCAATTGCTCTGGCAATTTTTTCGCCAACAACAGCACCCATCGAACCACCAATAAATTCAAAATTCATCGAACATATAACTAAATCTATTCCACCAACTTTTCCATGTGCAGTTGTTAAAGCATCTTTCAAACCGCTATTCTTCTGAACAGCCACTAATCTTTCCGAATATTTTTTCTTGTCGATAAATTTTAAAGGGTCGGCAGATGTTAAATTTGGGTCTAATTCGGTATATTTTTTATCATCAAAAATAATATCAAAATATTCTACTGACGAAATTCTATCGTGATAGCCACATTCGCAAACACTTAGTTTTAGTTTGTGTTCGTCTGAAGTTTTAATTTTTTTACACTCAGGGCATTTATACCAAAGTCCTTCGGTTATTTCCTTTTTATCTTTTGTTTCGGTAACTATTCCTTGTTTTAATCTGTTAAACCAGCCCATAGCATTATTTTTAATAATTAATCCTGAGAACAAAAATAGTAAAATTTAAGTTTCAGACAATATTTATTTTGCTAATTGTAACGTTTATATATTAAAAAAATTTGTAAAATATTCAATAACAATTGATTATTTTTTTTCAAAAAATATTTCATAATTTATTTGGTAAATTTAAGTAAAATTACTTAACTTTGTGTCGATTATACTTTACATATAGTTATGAAAAGATTAAGCATATTATTATTAGCTATACTTTTATCAGTTATTTCTTTTGCTCAATTAGGAAATACTAATAATTGTTCATTGTATATCAACTCAGGTATATCAAAGTTTATAAGTGGTGAATATTCAAAGGCAGTCAATAATTTAGACGCTGCAAAAAAATGTACAGCAGATAAACAAAATGAAAGTCTTGATGAATATATTTTTAAAGCAACAGCATGTCTGGATTACAAAGAGTTGGGAGATTATAATTTCGAAAATGAAAATTATCATCAAGCAATTTTGTATTACAACCAAATTTTGTCGATAAACCCAAATGACGAAAATTGCAAGAAAAAATGCAAATATTGTCTGGAAAAAATTATTCCTCAGGAGAATATGGCTTTAGTTGAGTCGGGAGTTTTTGTAATGGGAAGCAATTTGGGCGAAGCAAACGAAAAACCAGAGCACGAAGTCAGTATTTCATCATTTTACATTGATAAATACGAAACAACAAATCTTGAATTTTCAATATTTCTGAATTTAAAAAATATTGGTTTAGATTCTGCAAAACAATTGATTGAACTAAACGAAACAGATTGTAAAATTGAATATATAAATGGCTGGTACAAACCGGTAACCGGTTATGAAGATTTTCCTGTTGTTGAAGTAAATTGGTATGGGGCAAATGCTTATGCTCAATGGTTAGGAAAAAGACTTCCGACAGAAGCAGAGTGGGAATTTGCTGCAAAAGGTGGAAACAATACTAGAAATACAAAATTTTGTGGTGCAAATATTCCAGACAGTATAGCAGTTTTCAGAGATAATTCTAATTTAAATATCAACATTATAGGTTCAAAACTACCAAACGAACTTGGCATTTATGATATGAGCGGAAATGTTTGGGAATGGTGCTCTGACTGGTATATGCAGAATTTTTATTTTATGTCGCCTTACGAAAATCCGCAAGTAATTAATGATACAGATTATAAGGTTCTTAAAGGTGGAGGATGTTCTTCATTAGAAACTAACTTAAGACCACAATACCGCAATTATTATTTTCCTGATGAAGCACAAAAAAGTTTTGGATTTAGATGTGTTAAAAACGCAACTAACTAACAATAATTCAATTTATTTGAAAATATGAAAATGTTTATTTTAAGTTAGTTGATTATATTTAAAGATTTGCATTTTATTAATTAACTGCTATATAATATAATTTCGAGTTGTAATATGAAAATTGAATAAAAACTCTGTGTGCTTTGTGCCTCAGTGTTTATGTTTTTTTGTAAAGAACAGTTTTTTTCAATATAAACGAATTTTTATAATATACATAGTTAAAAAATATCTGGCAATAATCTGAAATTTGAATAAAACTCTATCTGCTTGTGCCACTGTGTTTCTATTTTATTAATATTTATAACCTAAAAAACTATCTGTAAAACAATTAAAATATTGTTAAACAAATAGTTTTATAGATATTTCTTCCAAAAATTGGTTAAATTACGAGTTATAAAGTTTCGTTATTTCAATATTAATAACACAAATTTAATATTTTGCTACCCAAACAGAAACAGAACCGGCTTTAACTTTAAATTCGCCCCAGCCATCTTTGTTTATCGTAACAGGTTCTTTTATATTACCCAAATAATCGTAGAATATTTCGCCTTTGTGTATTTCGCCAACTTCCATCCATTTAAAACCATTGTCTCCGGCACTCATTAAAACTGCCATTCCTGATGGATGTTCTTCGTCTCCTTCACGCGTCCAGCCAATTGTTGAAAAATGGTCAAGATAATCACGTTGTTTTCCGTAAGCAAATAATTTTCTGGCTTTTATAAGTTCCTTTAAATGATTTACAGGTTCAAGATTTATTTCGTATTCGTTACCATCTTTTCCTCTGTCTTTATATTTTGAACCATAGTAATCGGGGTAAAATACACAAGGATAACCATCTTGTCGTAACAAAATTATTGAATAAGCCAGAGGTTTAAACCAATATTCTACAGGTGATTCTAATGCTTGTAAAGGCTGAGTATCATGGTTTTCAACCAGAGTAACCGTATGAAAAGCATTTGACTGAACAAGCGTATCATCGAGTATTTTTCGCATATCATAATTTCTACCTTGTTTTGATGCATTATAAAAATTATTGTGCAAAGGTGCATCAAATAATGACATACGATATCCAGACCTTTCGAGATACAATTTCAAAATTCTAACATTATAATTCCAATATTCTCCAACTGTAAAAATTTCTTTCCCTGTTTCGGTTCTAATAAAATCAAGCCATTCTTTAAAAAAGTCGAATTTTATATGTTTAATTGCATCAAGTCTAAATCCTGCAACACCTGTAAATTCCAAATACCATTTTCCCCATGTTAACAATTCAGAATGAACGTCTTTATCCATAAAGTCGATATCTGCATACATCAAATAATCATAGTTTCCAACTTCCGGGTCAAGAATTGGTTCCCAGCTGGAATCTCTTTGAATAAATTTAAAAATTGCTTTTTCTTTAGTATTTTCGTCCCAGTCAACACCGTCGAAATGTTTCCAAAACCATTGAAATTTAGAGTATTTTCCTTTCCTTCCGGGAAATTTAAAACTAGTCCATGCATCAATAAAAACAGGTTCACCATACTCAACATTTCTATCGTTGTAATGAACACGCACAGCTTCAACTCTTTCAATACCATCAGCACCAGCTTTGTGATTTAAAACGATATCAGCATAAACATCAATTTCAACTTTTTTGGCTGTCTGAATAGCTTCAAGATACTCATCTTTAGTCCCATATTTAGTTCTGACAGTTCCTTTCTGGTCAAACTCCCCAAGGTCGTAAACATCGTAAACTCCATAACCTACGTCATTTATTCCGTTATCAGCTTTTGTTGCAGGTGGTAGCCAGAGTGCAGTAATTCCATTTTCACTAAGCTGAGCAGCTTCATCTTTAACTTTTTTCCAGAGCAAACCATCATTTGGAATGTACCAATGAAAATATTGCATTAAAGTTCCATTTTTTTTTGCCATATTGTTGAATTTTAATATATTAACTTTCTATATTTTTAGTTTATAAAGTTAAATAAAACAATTATAAAATCTTTAAAATATTCAGTTTATTTTTATTACTGAATGCAATTTTAAAAAAATATAACAATTGAAACATTGCCTCAATAAAAAAAAGAGGTATCATATTTAAATAATACCTCTTTCACAAAAGTTAATGAATTAATTCTGTTAATTTTTATTATTGAACCATTATGAATTTTTCTTTTTCAGATTGGCAGAATGCACATTTTTCGCCAATAGAACCAATTGCATAATAGATTCAAAGAAATTCCAAAAAAGCTTCATTTATTGCTTGTTTCCTTGTATGATTAATAATGTTTTTTACTATATTCCTAATATTTGCTTAATTAATTCTAAATCATCTTCTGCTGATTTTAATTTTTTGTTGTATTCTATCAAATTATCTTCTTCCGAACTTAAAATTTCATTATATTTTATCAAAAAATAATTTAGATTGCTCGCAAGGTCTGACCTTTTTTCTGTATTTGTTTCGGAAATTAATTTTAATCTAAAATCCTCAACTAAAAAAACATACGATTTATAAATTTCTTTGATGTTTTTATTCCAAACCATTGCTTTATACTCGGTACTGTTTATAAATAAAAATTCTAAATTTACAGTATCGGCAGGAAAAATTTCGGATTGCAGATAATTTCTTATAGAATATTCTTTGTCAAATCTATAATAATAATCACCGTAAGTATCTTCTAGTTTTATTTTTTGTTTTGTTTTTATTTCTTCATCTTTTCGAGGAGGTGCTTTAAATAAAATTTCGAGGTTTTGTAGGCTTACAGTAAGTTCATTAAATGCTAATTGCAAATTGTTTTGAACATCAGCTTTTTCTTTCATTCCAAAAACTGCTGTTGTATCTAATTCTAAAACAGCATTATTTCTTGCCAGATATAATGCAGAATTTAAAAATGAAACACAATTTTTATAATCCATATTGTTATAATAATTTATAGCATTTTCGTAATATGAATCAAATAATGCTGTCTGTTTTTTATTTACTAACTCGGTTATTATTTTTTGATTTTTATTCAGGTTACTGAAAATAATATTTAAAATTTTATAACTATATTCTTTGTTTTCAGATTCATAATTTAGTAATGTTGTTTGTTTTGTATTAGTTTTACCACTATAATACGCAACAGCGTCATTTTTTAATCGTTGAAGTGTTGTTATTTCGGTAAATAAATTTGAAAATTCAGTTTTAATTTCAGTAAGCATTTCATTATCTGAATTTTTAAAACTTTTTAAATTTTCATTAATTTGTTTTATAAATATAATTGAGGTTTTTTCGATAGTATCAATAACAGGCAGAATATAATCAGGTATTTTGGGTGCAAATTCAAGATAGTAAAAGCCTTGATATGTTAATTTTGCCATTGAGTTGGTGTGAGGAGAATTAAATTTTCCGTTATAAAATTTATCTCCGCCATCTAATTCGTTTAGACCAATATATTGTGATGAAAATGAAAAAATATTATTTAGGATGTTGTCAACAGATTTTATTTTAAACGTATCAACCATAAAATCAAGATATTTAATAGAATCAGGAAATGATTTTATACATTTTTCATATCTTGTTAGTTTTTCGGAATTTTCGTCATAAAATTCATTTTTGATAACACCTTTTATATATGTTTCGCTGGTTACAGTTCCTTTGTCATTTATAGTTAAAGTTTTTATAAATCCTTTTTTATCAAGTACTGCTGTTATCTCAAAAACACTTCCTATGCGATTATCAGTTTTACTGACATAAAAATTATCAATAAAAATTCCTTTATCGAAGTTTGCAGTAAATTCAACAATTTCGCCTTCTTCTAAATCGGCTGTTTTGTTACGTTTACTTTTCATTTCGTAATTTAATGAAAATGCACCGTTTGGTAAACCTTCTGAATAATTAGCTTTTAAATCTGCCGACGAATATAAATATTTATTATTTGTAAACCAGCCATCTGCAACAAAAGTATGTATCCATTTTCCTGATTTTAAGTCATCTGAATAATTTCCAGTAACTGATAACTTACAGCCTTCGTAATTTCCTGTTCCATTAAAAGTTGCAGAAAAGGTTCCATTTTTAACATTTTTATAATCAACAACTTTGTACTGATATTCCATTTCACCTGACTGTTTAAACAAATCAAAATTATATTTTCCCGAAAATTTTTCGGTAGTCTGTGCAGAAATATTATAAAATAATATAATTATCAAAATTATCGAAATAATTGCATTTTTCATTGTCGTTTATTATTAGAATTTTTAATTGACCTTTACAGTTAAAACTTATTAATTATAACTAAATTTAATCATTTTCAAATATCTATACTAAACTGTGAATATAATTTGGATTTTATTTTTTAACACGAAGTCCCTAAGACACTAAATTAAAATACTTTGTGTCTCCGTGTCTTTGTGTTCAATTCTAAATTATTTAGACATATTAGTATAAAACATTTTATATTTATCTATCGAATTCACTAAAATATTTTTGAAATTTAACATTGAGAGCAAATATAATCAATTAGAGTTAAGAAAAAAATAAAATAAACATTACATTTTCAATTAGCATAAATATTTTTTTTGAAAATTTACATTTTGAAAAATTTCAATTATATCAACAATGAAATGTTTAAGTATTTGGAAATAAACATTTGATTTTTTAAAATTGTAGAAAATGAAAACGTTGGAATTTTTAGCTTATTATTTTAAAGAGAAATAAATTATAACTTTGGTTAATAAATTTTGCGATACGATAACCAAATAGGAAAAAACTTCATTTTTGACTTTGAAAATACCTGTAAATAAATAAGAATATGGATAAAATTTTTATGCAAAGATGTATTGATTTAGCTAACAATGGCTTAGGACACACATATCCTAATCCTTTAGTAGGAAGTGTGATAGTTTGCAATAATAAAATAATTGGAGAAGGTTATCACACAAAATCAGGCGAAAATCATGCTGAAGTAAATGCAATAAATTCTGTAAAGGATAAATCATTACTGGAAAAATCAACCATTTATGTGAGTTTAGAACCTTGCTCTCATTTCGGAAAAACACCACCTTGTGCCGATTTTATAATCAAAAATAAAATTCCTAAAGTTGTAATCGGAACTATTGATACATTTTCTGAAGTTTGCGGAAGAGGAATTAAGAAACTTAAAGATGCTGGTTGTGATGTAACAATTGGAGTTCTGGAAAATGAATGTAAAGAAATAAACAAAAGATTTTTTACATTTCATCAGAAGAAAAGACCTTATGTAATTATAAAATGGGCTCAGTCGTTTGACGGATTTATAAGTATTACCCGCCAAAAATATTCAAAACCTCAACCATACTGGATATCCAACGAAACCAGTAAAATACTTTCTCATAAATGGCGAAGTGAAGAACAGGCAATTATAGTTGGGAAAAATACTGCTTTCAGCGACAATCCAAAACTTGATGTTAGAGATTGGGCAGGGCAAAGTCCTTTGAGAATTGTTATAGATAAAAAACTTGAGTTAAATAAAAATTTACATTTATTAGACGATACTGTAAAAACATTGGTTTTTAATAATTTTGAAAATAAATTTTCTAAATCTTTAATGACTGAATATTGTAAAATTGATTTCAGTTCTGATATTATTTCTCAAATTTTAAACGTTCTTTATCAAAAACAAATTCAATCATTAATTGTTGAAGGAGGCACTTTTCTAATTAATAGCTTCTACAATTCAGGATTTTGGGACGAAATTTATGTTACTTTTGGGAAAATTATTTTAAATTCAGGCATTTCTGCTCCTAAAATACAAGGTAAATTAATTTCAAATCAAAAAATTGACACAAATATTTTGTTTAATTATAAAAATATAATTTAAATAATGTTAAATATATCTTACATTTCTTGAATTAAATAAATATCTATAACAGTTTTTTATTTAAATAATTACATAATTAAAAATTGAAATTATAAAAATCTAGAATAATGCTAAATCATTAATTAAGTGTGATATATTAATATTTCAAAATTATAATCAAAAACTTTAATGTATCAAATATTTTTTTAAATTTGCCGATTAACAATTTTATATGCCTAAAAAATTAATTCTTTTGTTGATAATTATATTTTCTTTTGCAAATCAATTATTTGCTCAAAAGGATGATATTTATATAGCTGAAGATTTATTTTACAGTGAAGATTTTAATCAAGCAATAGAATTGTACAAACAAATAGTATTACTAGAACCAGAAAATCCATTGTTTCAATATAATTTAGGATTTTGCTACCTAAATACAAGGCTAAGAAAAGACAGCTCAGTTTATTACTTTAATAATGCCTTGAGACTTTATTCGAAAAAAAAACATAAAGCAGTCGTCAATATTGATGAGATGAACTTTTATCTTGGAAGAGCTTATAGAGTTACAAATAATTTTGATAGTGCTATTTTCATTTTAGAAAAACTTGAATCCCAAACCACCAATCGCAAATTTAAAAAAACAATTCAAAACGAAATTACACTTGCTATTTCTGGTTCTGAATTATATAAAAATCCAGTCAATTTTAATATTGAAAATCAAGGAAATGAAGTAAACACAATTTATACCGAGCACACACCGGTTTTTTCTATAGACGAAAGCATTTTAATTTTTACATCGCGAAAACCAAATCCGTTAAACGACGAATTAATGTATGATGGACAGTACGATGAAGATATTTTTATTTCCGAAAAAGTTGATGGAGAATGGACAACACCGGTTTCAATAAGCGATAGCATTAACACATCTGAACACGAAGCCACTATAAGCTTATCTTATGACGGACAGCAATTATTTATTTACAAAGAAGAAGACGAAGGCTCAATTTATTATTCCGAATTTGATGGCAACGAATGGAGAAAACCTGCTAAATTAGGCGAAAATATAAACACCAGATTCAGAGAAACTCATGCAACACAAACTTTAGATGGAAATACACTTTATTTCACAAGCAGCCGTCCCGGAGGTTTTGGTGGTCAGGATATTTACTTATCAAACAAAATGCCAGACGGAAGTTGGGGACCAGCAGTTAATCTAGGTGATAGCATAAATACTGTAAAAGACGAGGAAGGTCCTTATATCCACCCAGATGGAGTAACTTTATACTTCAGTTCAAAAGGTCATAAAGGAATGGGAGGTTATGATATTTTCAAATCAGAACTTACTGAAGACAATAAATGGAGTAAAGCTAAAAATATTGGTTATCCTATTAATACTGTTGAAGATGACGTTTTCTATTTTCCAACTGCTGATGGAACAAGAGCATATTATGCATCATATAGAGATGACGCAATCGGAAAATCAGATATTTATTTAATTTCGATTCCTAATGCTGAAACAACTGATATAACAATTCTTACCGGTCAGCTTACAGTTTGTACGGGAAAACTGCCACGAGCTTATATAACTATAACAGACAACATTACAGGCGATTATTATCTGGCTTCGCCTAATAAAAAAGGAAAATTTATTTTTGTAGCTAAGCGTGGAGTTTCGTACAATGTGATGATTGAAACTGAAGAAAATGTTGTTTTCAACGAAAATTATACTGTATCAAATAATTCTCCATATCAACAACTTTACAAGGTCATAAGGCTTGACCCTGAAGTTGTTTGTGAAAATAACGTAGAAGTTTTTTCACAGGATATTATTGATAGTTTGTATATTGACAATTCCGGCACTATTTACGACGAATTTTTACAAATAGAAAACATACTTTTCGATTTTGGGAAAGCAAATGAAATAACTTATAACGAGACTCTTGAGCAAATGGTAATTTATTTAAACGCAAACCATTCGGCAAAAATCGAAATTGGTGCTTATGCAGATGCAAAAGGTAAAGCTCTGTTTAATTATAGTTTATCGTTGAAAAGAGGTGAAATGGTTAAAAAATATTTGACCGACAGAGGAGTAAATCCAGAACAACTTTTTGTAGTCGGCTATGGAGAAGAAAATCCGATAGCTAAAAATATTAATTCAGATGGAACATGGAATGCAGAAGGACAAAGACTTAACAGACGTGCAGAATTCAGAGTTCTCGAACAAGGTGAAACAACATTGCTAATTTGGCCCTTTAAAGTTGCAAATGAATTAAAAAATATTGATTATAAACCTAATTATCACAAAGTTAAAGATATTTATCCCGAAATAAATTATTAAAATTAATATTCTAAATTATTAGTAATGAGCTGGCTCGAAAATAATTCAATAAAACTACGTGCAATTGAATTATCTGATATTGAGATTCTTTACAAACTAGAGAATGATTCTTCTCTCTGGAAAGTTAGCAATACACTCGCACCGTTTTCAAAATATATATTACAAAAATATATCGAAAATTCGAGTAGAGATATTTTTGATTTAAAAGAACTTAGATTAGTTATTGATTTAGTTGGAAATAATTCGGCAAAAGCAATTGGATTAATTGATATTTTTGATTTTGACCCATTTCACAAAAGAGCCGGATTAGGTATTATAATAGATTCCGAATTTAGAAATAATAACTATGCATCAATTGCACTTGAATTGGTTATTAATTATAGCTTTAAATATCTTAATTTAAACCAGTTATATTGTAATATTTCTGAAGATAATCTACCAAGTATTAAACTATTTCAGAAACTGGGATTTGAAATTACAGGAATTAAAAAAAACTGGCTGTGCTATAATAATCAATACAAAAACGAACTTTTTTTGCAATTAATGAATAATATGTAAAAATTAAAATTGGCTATTAATAATATGATAATACTAAACCGACAACAAAAACACCACTGCACCTTTGAGGTGTTTTCACCTCAAAGCGTAGAATATCAGGTGAAAACACCTGACATATGCATATTTTTATCGCTAAACTTGATGACGTTTTAGTATAACCAATAATTTAATTTCTTTGAGTAAAAGAAAAATAAAGTAAAGTAGAAATTGTAGTTG
>Ga0316608_1000117_pt1 | contig 41572 bp, 38 predicted proteins | sample MIS2016152B_MG_FD_207673 | JGI IMG/M metagenome (GOLD analysis project Ga0316608, IMG submission 207673) | Microbial mat bacterial communities from Middle Island sinkhole, Lake Huron, Michigan, United States - MIS.2016.152B | ecosystem: Environmental > Aquatic > Freshwater > Lake > Sediment... | reverse complement strand
GATTCACCTTGTCTGACAAGAATTCATATCCAAGGTTTAAGTTATTATTCGAGGACTATGTCGCTTTTGCAAGAGTATAAAGTGATTATGAAATAAATAATTTATCACAATATTGGGGATTAGAACATTATTAGCTATATAATTATCTATTTCTTCTGCATCATCTTCGGCCCGAATAAAAGCTCTAAGCGTATTCGCTTTTGTTTCTAATATATTCGGATGATTGGTTATTGCAATGTGAATAATTTTACTATTCTCTAATATTGGATTTAGTGCAAGACATAAAGGTGAAGGGGTTGAAAATAATACATCAACTTTGTTTATATTGATTAATTTATTTGCTGCCGCAATACCCTTCGCTGTATTACTTTGATTATCTTCAAGATAGTATTCGATTTTTATGCCTTTTGCCTTTAAGTATTCTACTGCAATATTAATACCTTGATTGTCAATATTGCCAAAATAAGAATAATTACCAGTTATTGGAAAAACTACTCCAATTTTAATCACACTATCCTTTTTCTCCTGAGTAGTACTTGAATTACACCCGGGCAAAGCAACAAATAAACTGCTTGCTATTCCCAAAAATAAAATAGCAAATAAAGCCAACCGAAACTTATTTAAGTATTTCATATTCAATATATTTAAAATTATCATTAAACTAATAAAACAAAAGTCAAAATTAGAAAAGATATGGTAAAGGAAAAATATTTAGCCAGCGATTGCATATTTTTTTTTCATTCCTAATATATTCAGCATGTTTGTTATCTCCTTCGTTTTTTTACTTCCAAAATTGATGTTTATGCGATCAAATATCTAAATATTAAATGCTTAATAATTAAATTGTGCAATCATTGTGCAATCATTGTGCAATATGTGCAATAGTTAGTTATTCAAATAATATTTAACACTTGTTCCTGTTGTTCCCACTGAAATAAGAATTTGCAACTCTGTAAGTTTTTGTAAATCATTTGATGCTGTATTCCTTGAGCATTTAAACAATTCTTGGTAAATTGAATTTGTTATCTCTTTGTTTTCCTTAATATAAAAAACTGCTTTCATCTGCCTTTCATTCAACCCCAACTGCTTCAAATAATTATCATTATATTTATCTTTTGAAAAAATAATTTCAAATCCTTTGGTATCGTGTATGAAACGAGGTTCGGGTAATCCTGCTGTTTTACATTCGTCAATAATACGAATTGTGCCACGTCCCCAAGCTTCAATCAAACCGGCTAAATAAAAAGCATTTGCAATATTTTCGTTTCGCAACACCGATTTATGTGGTATGCGAAGTTTCTCGAGTGTAAGGTCTTCCATTAATTCACCGGAATTCCAGAGAGATAGTTCATTGTCGTAGATACGCAATTGCACATGAGCGCCCGTGTAGTCTTTATGTATCAATGTGTTAATAACAGCCTCTCGTATTGCTTCGTAAGGGAATTCCCAATCCTCAATTCTTGACCAATTTTTGTCAGTTTCCTTTTTTATTATGTTTCGCAAATATTTAACGCGCAAAACGTCAAGTACTTTGGTGAGTTGAGTAAATAGGTTTCCACTAATTACATCGTCAGTTACAATGTCAACAGGTGTTTCAAATCTACCAATTTTAAAGTACGAACTCGCAAAATACTTTTGCGGATTTTTACCAAAAAGTAAGATTGCAGAATAGCGCAATTTTTGATTTTCGTCAACAAGATTTAATTTTTGCAAAATAATCAGAGTATCTTCGTTTTCAATATCTTTAATACGATTAGCCGCGAGTTTTTTGAAATGATTAATCGTGCTTTGGTCAATTTCATCTATTGTTGCTTTATCAGCTATCTGATTTTCCCACGATAGTTTACACTTTTTTAGCAAAAAACGCTGCAATTCTCTATCTGCCAATTCCTGGGTTGTGCTACCGGAACGAATATAGTATTTCCCATTGTAAGAAACTGCGTATTCATAAGCATCTACTACTATTTCAATTGTCACCAAACCATTCGTTTCAATATACTTGACAAGTGGATGAATATTCAATTTCTGAACAATCTTATTGGGCAGATATTCCAATAAATCATTGGCATTGGCAATGCCTTTTATGTTGCCGGAATCGTCCTTACCAATTATCATTGTACCACCGGCAGTATTGGCAAATGCAGCAAGTGTTTTCAGAAATTCATCGTGCCACGATTCTTTAAATTCAATATTTTGGGTTTCTATATTCATGCTTTCAATTTAAGATTCAAGTTTAAAATAAAAATCATTAATTTGTTCAATTGTATTCACAGAGTGTACATCTAATTCTTTGGCTATTATTCCATTACTAAGTAAAGCAACCCGATTGCTATACATTATTGCTTTTTCGACATTTTGCTCAATTAACAGTACTGTGATTTTTTCTGTTTGTTTAATTGTAGCAATGGTTTGGTACATTATTTCGACATTAGCAGGTGAAAGTCCAGCCGAAGGTTCATCGAGTATTAACAGCTTAGGTTTATTAATTATAATCATTGCCAAAGCCAATAGGTGTTTCTCACCTCCACTAAGGTACGATGATTCTATACCTAATTTATCGTTTTGCAAAAGAGAAAAATATTCTTTTAATTCTGCAAATCGCAATTCAAATTCTTTTGAAGTGATTTGGTGTGCAGCAAGGCGAAGGTTCTCTTTTATTGTAAGATGCGGAAATGTTCTGCCTCCTTGCATAAAGAATCCAATACCGGATTTTACAATTGATAATGTGTTTTTGCCGGAAATCTGCTTTCCATAAAATTGAATTTCACCTTCTAAAAATGGAAGTTGATTTACAATAGCTTTTGCAAGAGTTGACTTACCACAACCATTCTGTCCAAGCACAGCAAGCGTATCACCTACTTTTACGGTCAAATTAATTCCATTTAAAATTGGAACATCTTTGCGATAACCGCCCTGTATGTTTTGTAATTCAAGCATTTATAACACCCCCAGATAAGTTTTACGAACATACTCATTGTTTATCACTAATTCGGGAGTACCTATATTTTCAATTTTGCCTCTATTCATAAATGCGCAAATATCAGCTACTTTACTCACAAAATTCATATTATGTTCAATTAAAAAAACGGTGCATTTTTCGTATTGTACCATTTTTTTTATTAGCTCAATAATCTGTTCATTAATTTTGGGATTTACTCCTGCTGTTGGTTCGTCTAATAAAATCAATTTGTAATCAGCCATTAACAAGCGGGCTAAACCAAGCAAACGTTGTTGTCCGTAGGATAAGGAACCTGCAATATTGTTGCGTTTTTTCCAAAATTCATTTTCATTCCCAAATAGGTCCTTAAATATATTCCTTGCCTCTTCAATTCTATCAACTTCAATTTTTTTAAGTTTCTTTAATTTGAAAATAGCATGTAGGGCATTTTCACCAAATAAGTTATCATCAGCAATCAACATATTATCTAAAACAGTATGCTGTTGGAATATATGATTATCCTGAAAAAGTCGCCCAATTCCTATTCTTGCAATTTGGTAGGGTTGCAATTTGTTTAGAACATGCGTACTTCCATTGTAAAACATAATTTGTCCCTTTTCAGGCTTTATAAAAGATGAGATTAAATTAAAAAGCGTGGTTTTCCCACTTCCATTGCCTCCTATTAATGCAGTAATTTTATTCGCGGACACTGAAAAAGTTAATTCGTCAAGAACAGTATATTGCTCGTTTTCTAAACGATTACGTTTATTACCAGTTTTAGTAAATGTTTTTGTTAAATTTTCAATATGTAATACTTTATCTTGCATTTACAATAGATTAAAATTTATATTCGCCTAAAAGTCCCTGCGGACGAAACCTCATTAATACAATTAAAAATAAACCGTAAATAATTAGCCTCAAATTAGCTGCCACACTATCAGGTAATCCCACAAAACGCAATAATTCAGGCAAAACTACCACGAAAACAGCGCCAATAACAGGTCCTTTTAAGTTTCCGGTTCCGCCAATTAAAACTGCTGATAAAATAAATATTGCTTCATCAAGATTAAAACTTGTTGGGTCGATATATGTAATGTAACTTGCATATATAAAGCCACTTACAGCCGAAAATGCACTTGAAATAATAAAAGCCTGCATTTTTAATTTTGAAACATTTCGCCCCAAAGCAAGCATTGAAGTTTCGTCATCGCGTAAGCCTTTCAAAGCCCTTCCAAAAGGCGATTTAATAAGCTTATGAAAAATAAAAAGTGTGATAATTACAAAAATAGTACTCAAAATAAAGAATGGAATGATACCGGAAACAGGAAAAAATCCTAAAAGTTTGGGTGCAGGAATTCCCGGAATACCATAAGGACCTTTTGTAACTTCAATCCAGTTATACAGAACACAATAAATTATTATCTGAAAACCAAGAGTTGCTAATACAAAATAATCGCCCTTTAAACGTAGTGTGGAATAGGCAATTAATAAACTTAACAAAGCTGTAACAACCATTGCCATTAAAACAGCCGGTAAAATAGGTAAACCAAAATAAATAAGAGCAAAGGCAGTAATATATGCACCAATTCCATAAAATGCAGCTTGCCCCAGCGAAAACAAATTAGCCATTCCTACCAGCAAATTTGCGCTTGCTGTGAGAATGATATAAATGTTTATCATTATGATTATATGTAGCAAATAATTCATTCCTAAAGTTTTAAACAATTCGTTGTTTTTCTCCAAAAATCCCTTGCGGTCGTAAAAATAAAAATATTATTAAAACCGTGAAGGTAACAGCATCCTGCCAGTTTGCCGAGAAAAAATAAACAGATAATGATTGTAGAATTCCAATAATAAAGCCTCCTAAAATTGGCGCATGAAATTTTCCAATTCCACCAATAATAATCGCAACTACTGCATTTAAAAGCATTGGCATACCAATATACGGATCCATACCTACATCATACGAAACCAAAATACCACCTACTGCTGCAAAAAATCCACTTAAAGCAAATATTTTAATTCTTAATGTAGTGATATTTACTGCAAAAATAGTACATAAAACAGTATCATCTCTCATTGCTCTGGTTTTCAAGCCAAATTCAGTAAATTTCAAAAAAACAAAAAATAATGAAATTAAAAAGATACTGATTAGAAATTGAGCTAATTGTACTTTGGTTATAATTAATTCTCCAAAAGTTAATGAACCGGATAATTCAGGATTCAATACTTTTGTTTCATTTCCATAAAACATTGCTATCAAATTAATTATAACTGTCATTACACCAATTGAACTAATCATAACTACATTTAGGGAACTTTTTTTATTTTCTAAAGGTTTATAAACCAATAATTCAATAATTGTACTCAACAAAATAATACCTAAAATACTTATGAATGTTGACAGGTAAAAATTGATACCTAAAGTTTTGAAAAAAGTGAGTAGGATATAAGGTGCAATCATGTATAAGGTAGAATAAGCAATATGAAATATTCTTGTTGTATTATACACCAAAGCATATCCCAAAGCAACCAAAGAAATGATAGCTCCACTGATTAACCCATTTATTAGTAATTGAATAAGCATTAAAATAGTTTTTATTTGTAACCGTAAATATATTCAATTTTACTCATTATCATAACAATTCAAATCTTTATTATAAAATATCATTTAAGTATTGAATTTTAGCTATTTGAATTTTCCTCATTTTCATTTTCCAATTCAATAAAATGCTTTTCACGTTCAATTTCTTCAATTAATTCTTGTTCCGAAGGTATAACCAATTTATATTTTGAAGCGAGAATTTTGTTCGCAGTCTTTTTTTGACACAAAGATACTGCATAAGCCAATGGTGAGCCAATTGAGCCTTTTAAAATCACTACGCGCCATGTGTGCCACTTTTTTAATGAATAATTAAAAATGAATAGTACATATTATCAATATTTTATGTTAAAAAAACTATTCGCCATATTCGCGCCATATTCGCGCCATAAAAAATTTAAACTCATATAATCAAATGAAATTCAGAGTTTTTACCTTCACCTTCAATGGCGAGAATCTTCCTGTCAACCATTTTTTAAAATCTATGTTTGTTCCTTTATATCAAACATTTACAAACTATATTATCATTGTGAGCCGTTTATGAGCCATTTGAGTCGTTTAAAAATTCAACTAAGACGTATTCCTTGCCAGAATATTTTATATTCAGTATTTTGACTTTCAAAGTTTATGGCTGCAAAGATTATTTATTTTTCATTTTCCAATTCAATAAAAAAATTTATTATCTACATATATAATTATAAACTATTTACCTACAATATTTTTTATCATGAGCCATTTGTGAGCCATTTATGAGCCATTTGAGCCATATATAATATTCGCATACCACCTTTTTAGTGAATAATTAAAAATGAATAATGAATAGTGCATAATACCAGTAAATTAAAAATGAATTTAGTTCCCGACATTCCCGACACATTCCCGACATTCCCGACATTCCCTACATATTCCCGACATTATTTTTTTTCACTTAATAAAAATACATTATTTTTACCTTTACCTTCAATGGCGTGAATCTTTCTGTCAACCATTTTTTAAAATCTATGTTTATTCCATTATATCAAACATTTACAAACTATATTATCATTGTGAGCCGTTTATGAGCCGTTTATGAGCCGTTTGAGCCGTTTGGAAATTCAACTAAGACGTATTCAGTTCCTTTACCAGTTGTGCCAATTTTAGTACAAATTCCCTTTTCGACTAAATCTACCAGGTCTCTTGTTGCTGTTGGTTTTGAAATAAAGCAAATTTCCTGATATTTTTCATTTGTTATTTTATGATTTTGTTTTAAATATTTTACTGCTTTTATTTGTCGTTCACTTAAGTTCTGCTTAATAAAAAAGTTTTCATTAAAAAAATCTTTATAAAAAATTGTCCGAATACCTCCGCTACTCTCCACGAATTCAGGTTCTGGTAGTGCGGCAGTTCTGCATAAATCCACAATCATGGTTGTACCGCGCCCCCACGCTTCTATAAAATCGGCTCTGTAAAAAACCTCACAAATCAACTCGTTTCGTTGTACCGACTCATGTTCTTTTTTCAATTCCGATAAAGTGATGCCTTCGAGTAGTTTACCCGGATTCCACAAAACAATCTTATCTTCATATACTTTCATCTGAATATGACTTCCTGAATAATCTTTGTGGATGATTGCGTTTATAATTGCTTCACGCAGTGCTTCTTCGGGGTATTCAAATTCTTCAATACGTCGCCAGTCTTTATATTCTTTCACAATCAAACGAATGTATTTGGTTCTCAATATCTCTAAAACTTTTTCAACCTGTTGAAGCAAATTACCTTCAATCACATCATCTGTTACCAAGGTTGTTTCGTCCTGAAATTTACCGATTTTAAAATAGGCACTAATAAAGAAATTGCGAACATCTTTTCCAAAAAGCAAAATTGCAGCCCGTTTCAATTTGCCTTCGCTATCAACTAAATGTAGCTTTTTTAGTAAGGTTGTTGTCGTTTCTCTTTCAATATCCGGTACTCGTTTTTTTGCAAAGCTTTTGAAACGGTTTATTGTTGCTTCATCAATATCATCAAGGGTAGCGGTTTCTTCGGTCTGGCCTTCCCAAGTAAGATTGCTTCTTTGCAACAGGAAACGATTTAATTCTTTGTCTGTTAATTCCTGCGTTGTGCTTCCCCTGCGAATATAGTATTTACCATTGTATGAAATTGGATTAGAGTATTTATCCATTTTAATCTCAATTATCTGCTTTCCATTTTCGTTTATCAGATTGACTTCGGGAAATACTCCAATGCGTTGAGAAATCTTGTTCGGCAAATTTTCCAATAAATAAACTGCATTTTCAATTCCAATTACCTGTCGTTGGTCGTTTACTCCCACAAACAAAGAACCACCCTTTGTATTGGCAAAAGCGCAAAGCGTTTTGATGTATTCATCTTGCCAGGTGATTTTATATTCTGTATTTTGACTTTCTAATTCCATAACAAATCAATGAATAGTGAAAAATAAAAAATAAAAAATTACATAAAACATACCTATCAGCGATTTCCAAATTGTTTCACCGGATTGTGCAATCACTGATTGCACAATTGGTTTATTTGATAATTTTGAATTTTTGAATTGGGCAATCACTGATTGCCCAATTATAATATCTTTATTTTGAGATACTTGAAATTGGCTAATCACTGATTGGCTAATTTGAGGATAAGCATTATAAAACTGTCTGAATAGTTTTAAATTTCTGTAAGCATAGCCTTTTTTCCCTGCTTTTGTAAGCTCATCAGAAATATTTTGTAGTAACTTTTCACCATAAGCGGCTCGGTCTTCGCCGTTTTGTTCAAATTCAAAAATATAAAAACCTGTAAGCCAGTTACGGAATGTTACTGATTGATTTACTGCTAATAATGCACGTTGCTTTAATGCAGTATCAGTTTCTGTGATAATATGTATAAGTTCTGTGAATTTCATTTTAACTGATTTGAAGTTGCAAAGATAATTTATTTTTCATTTTTCAATTCAATAAAATGTTTTTCGCGTTCAATTTCTTCAATCAATTCCTGTTCCAATTGTATAATTAATTTGTATTTTGAAGAAACAATTTGTTAGTCAATTCATATCCACAAAAAACTCATTTTTTTATGCACGTTTCACCAACATTCACAGATTTGCACCTTTTTCTGTGCACGTTTTTAATGTAATGAAACAGATAGGAATTGAGTTGAACTTTTTGTTTGACAACATCATTTCAGGCGTAAGCCGAGCTGACCTTAATCTGGTGTTCGATGATGAAAGAGTTTGTAGCTAAAATCTGTAAAAAGTTAATAACTATGTTTTACAAATGGCATTTTAACCCAAACGCATCAAAAATTATTTTTTGAGTTTTTGTTATTTCGTTCAAAAACGGTTTTTGTTTTTTTATCGTAGTAATTTTTATTTTTTGAAGTTCCGCAAAAATTTCTTTAACTGTAAATTTTTTGAATAAGTCTTTTTCTTGCATTGTTTTATTTATTGCAGAATATAGGATAAGTGCCAAAAAATTTATAAATGTTTTGGCTTCTACATTTGTTTGACTATGAACTCTTAATCTATTACCATCCATTTCATTTTTTTAAATTATCAAATATCTTTTCAGCCATATCTTTTTTTCGATAGTAATTTAAAACGGTATATTTGTCTAATTCGGTACTGCTTATGTTTATAAAAAAAACCATTTTTGATAAAACTGTTTTTAAGTTCGTTTCATTTTTAATTATCTGTTGCGTTTTCTCATTGTATTTGAAATATATAGCATTTTTTCCAAGTGTTTCTTTGGAAAATTTATTGTAAAGTTTTTCTGGTAGAAAAAATCTTTGCTGTATGCAGCTTTTCAATCTCTAAAATTTTATTTATAAATTGTTGGTTTTGTTCAACCTTTCGTTTGTCATTAAAATATTTATGCGTATTATATTTATTCTTTCCTATTTCTTTTATATCTGATAATTCAATAATCTTTTTATAAAATTCAGTCGGTTAATAGTGATAAAAAATCAAAAAAATTACAACAATTCAATTCGCAAAGGGGTTTTTTCAGAAGATCAACACATGAAAAATTATGGATAAAAGAACTTTTTTAAAAACCGGAGCACTTGCAGGTGCCACCCTTCTGGGAAGTCAGCTTTTTGGAAGCGAAAGCCTTCAACATCCTTTGGTGAAAGGAGTCGATGTATTTACAGATGAAAGCGGTAAATTTGCCTTGCCAAAATTACCTTATAATTTGGATGCACTTGAACCGCATATAGATAAGCAAACTGTTGAAATTCATCATAGTAAGCATCATGCCGGCTATGTGAAAGGTTTGAATGCTGCTGTCGATAAAATTAAAGAACTTATAGCGGTAAAAGATTTCAGCCTTATCAAAAACTACCAAAAAGAATCGGCTTTTCATGGCGCTGGTCATTTTCTGCATACCATGTATTGGAACAATATGGGGGTAAACAAACAAACTAAAAGCAAAGACTTGGAAAATCTCATTAATCAAACCTTTGGTTCTTATGATATTTTCAAAGCTTATTTTCTTGAATCCACAAAAGCTGTAGAAGGTTCAGGATGGGGAATACTTGCTTACCAAGTCGAAACCGGAAAATTGGTCATTCTGCAAACCGAAATTCACCAGAATTTATCTCAGTGGATCTCTATTCCTATTTTGGTTTGTGATGTGTGGGAGCATGCTTATTATCTTAAATATCAAAACAAAAGAGCAGACTATATCGAAAGCTTTTTTCAAATCATTAACTGGGACGTGGTTTCACAGAGATTGGACATCTTAAAATCTGGAAAATAATGTTCTAAATTGAGGTGGTGAGAAGAAGATTTGGCTATTTTATTTATGATTATTTTGAAAAATGATATACCTAATCTTTTTTTTCCGCTTTTTTTATGATAAAAATATCTTCATTCGGTTTTTTCATGTAGTATTTTTCGCGGGCAAATTTTTCCAAATTCATTTTGTTGGATTTGATATCTTGCAACTCGAGTGAGTCTTTGATAATTTTCTCTTTGTAGTATTGTTTGTCTTTAACGAGTTTTGCTTTGTTTTTGTATAAACTTATTCTTTCGATCCAACTGTTGGGATCAAAAAAAATCAACCACAATACGAATAAAACTCCTGTGAGCAAGAATTTATTTTTTACCAACTTGCTTTTTAGAACTCCGCGAAGAATCCATAAAACTTGAAGTTGAACTTTCCGTATTGGGGATGATTTTTTTTCTGTTTGCATTTCTATTGAAATAAATTAGGCATCAATATTAGCATATTTTGCATGTTTTTCGATAAATTCTCGACGGGGCTGAACATCATCGCCCATGAGCATTGAAAATATTCTGTCGGCTTCTGCAGCGCTTTGAATTGTAACTTGTCGCAAGGTTCTGAACTTAGGATTCATGGTTGTTTCCCAAAGTTGTTCTGCGTTCATTTCTCCCAAACCTTTGTATCTTTGAATATTCACTTCACCCTTTGTTTTGCTGAGCTCTTCGACTGCAGCAAGTCTTTCTTTTTCTGTCCAGCAGTAAAAGAATTTACCACCTTTTTTGACCAAATACAAAGGAGGGGTTGCAATGTAGAGATAGCCATTTTCGATGAGCTCCTTCATGTATCTGAAAAAGAAAGTCATGATCAGGGTGGTGATGTGAGAACCGTCAACGTCCGCATCGGTCATGATAATGACTTTGTAATAGCGGAGCTTTGCCAAGTTCAGGGCCTTGGAATCTTCTTCTGTTCCGATGGATACACCTAAGGCAGCAAAAATATTTCGGATTTCCTCATTGTCGAAGATTTTGTGTTGCATAGCTTTTTCAACATTCAATATTTTACCCCGCAAAGGTAAAATTGCTTGGAAATTGCGGTCTCTGCCTTGTTTTGCTGTACCACCCGCAGAATCCCCTTCCACAAGATATACCTCGCATACATGAGGATCTTTTTCGGAGCAGTCGGCCAATTTTCCAGGTAAACCTGCCCCAGTAAGAATATTTTTTCTTTGCACCAGTTCGCGGGCTTTTCGGGCAGCATGACGCGCCATAGCTGCAAGCAATACCTTTTGAACGATGGATTTTGCTTCCCTCGGATTTTCTTCAAGAAATATGTCAAGCGATTCGCTAATGGCCTGATCTACCGCCAGCGAAACCTCAGAGTTTCCTAATTTTGTTTTTGTTTGACCTTCAAATTGCGGTTCTGCAACTTTTACAGAAATTACCGCTGTTAAGCCTTCACGAAAGTCGTCTCCACTAATGTCAAATTTTACTTTGTCCAGAATACCAGATTTTTCGGCATAAGCTTTCAGTGTTCTGGTAAGACCTCTTCGGAAACCTGTTAAATGTGTGCCGCCTTCGTGGGTGTTGATATTGTTCACATAAGAATGAATATTTTCGTTGAAGGTTGTGTTATAGGTCATTGCAACTTCGACAGGAATATCATTTTTTTCTGTTGAAATACAAATAACATCTTCGATAAGTCTTTCTCTTGTACCTTCAAGAAAACGAACAAATTCTGTTAATCCTTGCTCAGAATGATATTTTTCGAAAATAAATTCACCGTTTTCATCTTTTTCTCTTCTGTCGGTGAGTGTTAGCGAAATTCCTTTGTTCAGGTAAGCAAGCTCCCTCATGCGAGACGACAGGATCTCGAAATTGTATTCCTTTAGAGTAAATATCGTATCGTCGGGAAGGAAGGTGATTTCTGTTCCGGTTCTGTCTGTTACGCCAATTTCTTTAACGGGATATTGAGGTTTTCCGCAAATGTATTCCTGCATCCAGATTTTTCCTTTGGTATGAACTACGGCTTTGAGGTGAATCGAAAGTGCATTCACGCAGGAAACACCAACTCCGTGCAAACCACCAGAAACTTTATAAGAATCCTTATCAAATTTTCCTCCAGCATGCAGCACGGTAAGTACGACTTCGAGGGCTGATTTGTTTTCTTTTTCGTGGTAATCTGTTGGAATACCCCGACCATCATCCAGTACGGTAATAGAATTATCTTCATTGATAAATACTTCGATGTTTTTACAATGCCCTGCAAGAGCTTCATCGATAGAATTATCCACAACTTCGTAAACCAAATGATGCAAACCTCTCGATCCTATATCACCAATGTACATCGCAGGTCTTTTGCGCACTGCCTCTAAGCCCTCTAATACCTGGATACTATCTGCATTGTACTCGCCATTCTTTTTTTCTTTCGCTACCGTCGAATCAGAACCATTCAAATTTTCACTCATATTGAAAAGCTTTTTTGAAATAGAAGTTTATTGTATATATAATAATGCCTGTTTATTGAATTCTGTATTTATAAAAGCTGTGTGATGCAAGTCTTAAAATCAAATCTATAAGCCGATAAATAAAAAGATTTCCACAAAAAATCTTCACATATACTTGGGTCAAAAACCGGAAGGCGAAAATATAAAAAACACATGATATAAGGAAATAATTTACTCATTATGATGCAACTTGTTGATATTTTCCCCGTATTGTTGATAACCTAAATATTCGCTTTGATATTCTGCTTTTTAAACTGTGAAATATCTGTCCGAATCGAAAAATGATTTGACGAACCTGTTATACTGTAAGTCGCTCTTGCATAACTAATTTGAAATTTTGAGATTTTGAGACCAAAACCCCATGAAAAACCACTCATACCACCGCGAGTTCGCAGTGCCAATTCTTTTCTTCGCAAGTGATTGTATCCTATATTGATAAAGAAATTTTTCGTAGGAACAATTTCAACTGAGAAAATAGAGTGCCGAAGCAGATTATCCGAAAATTTTTCCAATTTACTTTTGGTTTTTTCTTCGCCCGTGAAAGGATCAAAATAATCATTCGGATAATTCGTGTTTTTGTATGTAAGATCCCATTGTTCAAGGTGTTGCATTGTATAGCTCATTCGAAATGGCGCATGCTTAAATTTCTGCGAATATCCCAATTGAATATCTAAGGGTAATTTCTGATGGTCATCTTCAAAATAGCCATCTATTTGATAACCGATATTTTTGGCAACTAAACCGATACCAAAAAGCTTTTCCGGATCAAAGTAAATTGCACCCAAATCGAAGGCTATTGCGTAGGAATTGTATTCATCCAGATAGGAAAAAACATTTTTAAGGCTTACTCCTGCTCTGATTTTTGAAGCCAATTTCCGAGATGCATATATATTCAAAGAGGTTTCGGATGCATGAAAGCTCCCAGTGTTGTTTCCAATTTCATCATATTCCGCCATATTTCCATAGTTCAGGTATTGAATACCTGCGCCAAAGCAGGCGATCCGGGAGATGTTTCTAGAAAAACCGCTATATCCACTTTTTGTGCCCGGAAGGAAGGTGAACATATTCATAACCAATTGATTGTGATGAGAACTATCCAAAATCGCCGGGTTTTGGGTGACTAAATTTGGATCAGAATCATAAACAGAAACATTTGTTCCACCTAGGGAAGCGGATCTCGCTGAAGTCGGTAGTCGCAAAAATTGGAAAACGGTCTTACCTCCCAATTGTGCTTGCAATTCAATACAAAAAAATACCCCGAATACAATTATGAAAATTCTCTTTTGCATATATCAATCATTTCGTCACAAAGTTAAAAGAATTTTTGAAATTCTCTTGAATATTTTCTGCGAATTTGAATCAAATTCCTAATTTTGCTCATATCCAAGGTGCTTGAAATCCGAATCTGAATAGTGAAAAAATTTACTGTTTTTTTCCCTTTTCGTTTTTAATTTTTCAATATTTCGGAGGAAATTTATTTCGATTTGTATATCTATGTTTTACAACCACTATAAATGAAAGAAAAAATGTTTAGAACAAAAATTAAGCACCTGAAATTCGTATCGGGATTTCTTTTGTCTATCATGATGACAAATGGTGTTTCTGGCCAAATTTCGCCTGCCGATATACTCCTAAATTTCCCCCTCGATCATTCAACAAAAGATCATAGTAAAAACAATCAAAAGCTTGAAACATCCTTGACTTTTTATGGATCTGATAGAAAAGGCCAAGATAGTTTGGCACTGAATTTTGACGGAAAAAAATCCTTTGCATCTATGAAAAATAGGGGAGAATTAAATTTGGCATCCGGTGATTTTACTTTTTCATTTTACTTCTTTCTACGCAGTGATTTACTGAAAAGTCCTATGTATTTATTTCAAAAACTGGCCCAGGCAAATGCTAAAGGTTGGTCTATTGGACTACAAGATGAAGGAGTATGCAAGTTCTTTTTCAAGGTGAATAGTGGTAAACAAGGAACGATCACTTCCGAAAAGAACATTCTTCCTGAGCAGTGGTATCATGTTGCAATTTCCTATAATAGTATAAATCAAACCGCCTATTTGTATATTGATGGAGAATTGGATGCCGAAGTTCCCGCTTTTCCGCAGCCTTCAGAACTGAATACCGCAGCCTTGTTTGTGGGCAAATCATCCTACAGTAACGAAGTGTTTTTCAATGGCAAATTGGATGATTGGCTGATCATAAAGCAATATATGGACGAAGCATCCGTCAAGAAGTATTTGAATCATCAAAGTTCCGAAAATAATGAACTTTATGAAAATATAAGTGATCTGAAAAAAGGATTGGTTGCTCATTATCAGTTAAATAGATCGGCTAAAGATGAAAGTGGCAATGAAAATCATGGAAAGGTTTTCAATGCAAGTTTTTGCGAAGACCGCTTTGGAAATTTGAACAGCGCATTAAAATTGGATGGCGACAGCGATTATGTTCTCATTAAAAGTTCACCCACTATCAATATATTTGAAAAACAAAGTATTAGCTTTTGGTTTTCGACACCGGGCACTTATCCTTTTTCCGGCATTATTTCAAAAATGATTTATCACGATGACCAAATGCAAGGCTATAAGGTGGGAATCAACAACAAATCGATGTTTTATTGTAATTACGGCTTGTTGGGAGAAAAAAGTCATCAACAGGCTGCCGATCTTTTTGTGGCCGATAACCAATGGCATCATTTTGCGATGGTGTATGATGGTAGAACCGTGAAAATGTTTATGGATGCCAATAATATAAGTTTGGCTTATTATAAATCTGGTATTGGCGCATCGCCGGCACCGCTCATTTTGGGCTGGGATAATTGTTGTAAGCAACCACGTTTTTTCAGCGGCAAGCTGGATAATGTAAGAATTTACAATAGGGATCTTACCGAAATGGAGATTCTCGAAATGTATAATGAAGATGCCGAATCTATTGAAGAAATGATGGAAGAAATCATCAAAGGTAAATTGGAACAATGGGCCATGAAAGGTAAATTTGAAAAAACATCGGAGCACCAATTGCGTGTCAATGACAGTACAAGAAGTATTCAGCATGAAGTCTTTTTTAATGTTGTGTCGGATAGTCTTGCGCAAGCCAATTTTGCCAATGCGATTCCTACCAATGAATATGATGCAGACCGGGAAGTATTTATTATTAACTATCCAGGGTTCTATCCCATTGAACTGTCGGTGCCACTAAAGGAAGCACCAGAATTTGATCAGAATTTCTTCAAACTTGAGTATTCCAATTTGCGGTTTTCGTACGCCAAAAATAACTTTGTGATAGAAAAACTGTTTGCAAAAAATCCCTTGAATGGCAAAAAGTATTCCTACAATCGTTTGAAAAAGTGATTAATGCATAAATTAAGCAGGTTTTTTGATGGCGGATTTATTAGGATAGTAAAATTGATTCAAAATATTTGTTGAAAATACTTGACTTTTTAAAAATTAAGTTGTTAATTTGTTATAGGATTCTAAATAAATTCTTAACACCTAATCTTTTAACGTATTATCTAAGTTAACCATCTTTAAGGTGTTAGAATACACATGAAATAAAAATTATTTGATTAAGTAATTTAAACTATTAATCTTAATTTTAAGTTATTATGAATATTATCTATCAGACAAGCTATCATACAATACTTTATGATGCTAATGCCAATATAATTGGTAATCGTTGGGATAAAAGCACAGCCGATATTTCTGCCGAAGAATTCAAAGCTGAAATTATGGAGTTTCAAAAGATTATTGAAACAAAACATCCCAAAGGTATTATGGGCAATACACTGGATTTGCTTTTCCCTATTTCACCCGAAATACAAGATTGGATTGTTAATAATTTATTCGCAGCCATAGTTCCGGCAGGTGTGAAAAAATATGCCATTGTTGTCCCATCAGATTTTCTAACTCAATTATCTGTAGAACAAACCGTCGAATCTGAAACAAGTGGTGGTTTCCAAACAAAATATTTTGATAATGAAACAGCCGCTTTGGATTGGATAAATGGATAGTTTTGGAGTAGTAAAAAATTGAAAAACCGTTTAACAGATTAGCAACGCCTGTGAACGGTTTTTTTGTGCGAAAATGTCGAAGGCATTGATTTATTGCTTTTTTTACCTTTCCCTTTCCCTTTCTTTTCTATTAGGAATAATGAATATCGAATGATGAAAATGAATGATGGTGAATTAAGATCATTCCCAAAAAATGCAACAATTATGTTTGCGAATATACTTTACTAACTGGTTGATGTTAAAACATAGCTTCAGGGGTTCTGAAGTTTGATAAACCACTTTGATCGCTATCATACTTTTTCTTATGAAAAAATAACCTTAAAAAAATCTTCGATATCAATTCCTATGAAATTTTTTTATGAAATATTTTGCATTTACAATCTTTTCAAATTACATTTACAGAACAGAAAATTCTGATTATTTTCGATTAAAATTGTTTAAGTAAAAATCCTTAGGCTATTTTCTTTTTTTCATTCAAATTCATCCGTTCAAAATGGGCAAAAACTCACCAGAATACGAAGATCTATTATTGAAAATCAAAGAACTTGAATTTGAATGCTCATTTTTTAAATCCTACTTTGATTCACTTGAGGAAGTTTTTGTATATTTCGTTTCTGTAGATTTGAAGATCAGTTGGATAAATAAATATGCTGCCGAATCGCTGAATAGAGAACAAAAACAATTAGTAAATCTTCCATGTTATCAGGTATGGCACAATAGGAATGAGGTTTGTTTTGGTTGCCCAGTTTTGGAAACTTTTCATAATAAAAAAGTTAACACACAAATTATTCACTCCCCTGATAATAAAGTATATGAGCTTCATGCCCATCCGGTTTTTGACCCTACTGGAGCGCTAAGTGGCGTTGTAGAATTTGGCAAAGAAATAACAGAAAAATTTTATGCCAAGAAAGAAAAAAAGATCAATATGCAGCGAATCGAAAGTTTGCTGAAAATTTCTGAATATGAGTTTGATTCTATTGAAGATTTGATGATGCTCTCTTTGAATGAAGCCCTTGTTTTGACCCAAAGTACTTTCGCTTATATATTTTTTTACCATGAAGAAAACAAAACCCTTGAGTTGTTTTCCTATTCTGCAGAAGTTGAAAATAGCTGTCGAATAAAAGAACCTCAAAAGATTTATCACTTGGATCAAACGGGCTGTTGGGGTGAATGCATCAGACAAAACAAAGCCATCATCATCAATGACTATAACTCGGATAATCCGCTCATAAAAGGTACACCCGAAGGTCACGTTTCCTTGTCCAGATTTCTTAGTATTCCTATTTTTAATAACGGTAAAATTGTGGCAACTTTGGGAGTGTCAAATAAAAAAGATCCTTATACTGATTTTGATGCTAAACAACTGGGTATCATGATGGATACCGTTTGGAAAATACTTGAAAAACAACAAATATTGGAAGAGCTTAAAATTGCAAAAACTAAAGCAGAGGAAAGTGATCGCTTGAAAACAGCATTTCTATCCAATATTTCGCATGAAATTCGTACACCCATGAACGGTATTTTGGGATTTACAGAATTGATGGTTAAAAACATAGGCGATGATGCACGTTCAAAAGAATATGCCTCTCATGTTACATCGAATGCAAATCAATTACTTTCTACCATCAATGATTTGATAGAAATATCTAAAATTCAAAGCAATACACTTAAAACTTTTCACTATACTTTTGATTTGAATTCAATGAGTTCCCAATTGTATGAAGAATTTCATATACAAAGTTTGGAAAAGACCATTCACCTCATTCAGCCTCATATCGAAACTCATCGAAATCATCTGATTATTTCTGATGAATGCAAAATTCATGCAATTTTTCGGTATTTATTGGACAATGCATTTAAGTTCATCATAGAGGGGAGCATACAGTTTAGTTGGGAATTGAAAGGATCTGAGCTTTATTGTTTTGTAAAAGATACGGGTATTGGCATTTCAAAGGAAAAACAAGTTGAAATTTTTGAGGAATTTAAACAAGCAGAATCCGGTAATAACAGAAGCTTTGGTGGTGTAGGTTTAGGCCTAACGATTGCAAAATCCTACATTACTGCATTAGGAGGAAAAATTTGGCTCGAATCGGAAATAAATCGTGGAACCACTTTTTACTTTTCTATCCCTATAAATATCAAAGATCAAGTTATTTCCACAGATTCACTATTGGAGAATATGGATTTGCATGACTGCATTATTTTATTTTTAGATTCGGATACAGATTTATTTTCTAAAATACAGGATGAGTTTAAAGTGACCCAGGCGAATTTTATTTATCAGAATAACTTTAAACAAACCATAGACTATTGCCGAAACCACTCACTTGTATCATTAATCATTTTGGATGAAGGAGAGAATGAGAACCAGAAAAAAAAGACTGCTGAAATTATCCATCAATTCAGATCGGACATTCCTTTTATATCCATCCATAAAAACGCAAATCCACTTGCGGAAGAGTATAGGGCAAGCGGATTTATTCGCGATAGTATTTTCAGAGATAGATCTTTAGAGGAAATGGTAACAACAATTCTCAGGTGTTTGCAATAAAGAGTTTTTATTCGTAGCGCACAACCCGAAAACCCGTATTATCATTAGCACTATTAGGAATGTTACGGTCGCGGTTTGTTATTCGATTGTGATAAGCCGAACTGTTCCAAGCTCCACCTCGGATAACTCGGTAATTTTCACCAGAAGCACCTTTGGTATTGGGGCTTGAAGTGTTGAAATATTGTAAAGTATAACTGTCTTTGCACCATTCCCAAACATTGCCGCTCATATCAGAAATACCCAATTCATTTCCTTTCATCTTTCCTACGGGCTGTGGACCGCTTCCATAAGTGGTTTCATAAAACCAAGCTACGTCATCAACGGTATTGCTCCCACTAAAGAGGTATTTTTGGCTTTTATTTCCACCTTTGGCGGCATATTCCCATTCTTTTTCCATAGGAAGTCTGTATTTTTTTGTGGTCGTATTTGACAACCATAAACAATAGGCACCCGCATCACTCCATGTAACATGCGTCATCGGATAATCATCGTGCCATCCCCAAACAGGTGGATCTGGCATTTGCCGACTCGTTTTGTTACAAAACTCTCTGTATTGCCCAACTGTAATTTCGGTTTTGCTGATATAAAAATCACCTACTTGTAATTCATAAACGGGTGTTTCATCATTATCGCCCTCTTCACTTCCCATTTTGAATTTTCCTCCTTCGACCAGCACCATATCGGGTTCCCATTTTTGCCCCATGGAAACAATAAATGACCATAGGAAAACGACTAATAATTGCAGCTTCTTATTTTTCATCTTAATCAAATTTTAACGTAATCTATTTTGAAATTTTATGCTTTATTTGTGAATATTCTTATCGATTTTTTGCGCCAATTGCAAAGATAATTAATTATTCTTATTAACTTTTTATTTGTAGTTTTATTATTCGATATATTAAATAGAAAATCATTTTCCATAATAAGATGGGAGGTGATTTTATTCCTGATAAATTAAAAAGTTTCAAGGATTTCAACCAATTCATTCTCTGTTTTTTTATAATCATTGTATTTTGAATTATTCTTTTTGAACCGTTCCCATCTCTTTTTATTGGAAATGATAGAAAGCCCTTTTCTGAAATACAGAGCAGCCAAAGCCGTAAACGGCATAAGGGATAATGCACCTAAAAATAGCCAGAAATTGGAAGTCAAAACACCTGCCAAAATTGCAATAATCAAGTAATTTAAAGCACCAACAAATCCAGCCAGCAAAAATTGAAAAGAACTGATAAACTGTCTGTCCTTTAGTGTAGAAATTTTTTTCTTTACAATCCAGTAAATCAAAGCACCTGTAAATGCACCTGTTAAAATTATGGGCGAAAAAATTAATGCGATGATGATAAAAATTAAACTATGATCTCTAATGAAATCTGATTTTTTGAAAACTGTGTGCTCTATTTTATTTTCAATAGCAATAGATTTGTGCTCCCGGGTCAAATGAATGAGTTTTTCAAACAAAAGAGGACTTTCTTTTTGAATCAAGTGAATTTTTTCAATCATCTTTTGTTGCGAATGGAATCTGTTAATATATTGGGCTTCATCCAAATTGAAAATTTCACAAAACCGATACTGCAAAAATGTTCGCAGATGATCATACTCATCATAATGATTCATGTCGGGGATATGAATCATGAGTTTTTTCATTGCAGCACTTAACTTATCTGAGGTATGATGATAGGCTTGTTGTGGATTATTTTTATACTCAGAGTAGGAATCGTTTAACAAGATTGGATCGCCAAATTGCACCAATACTTCTTCATTCCAGTATTCATAATGAGAATAATCAATTCCAACGGGAACAATATACAATTCAAACTGTCCGTTTTTTTCATCCAATGCCTGATAAGCCATGCGGACTAAACCTTTTTTTAGTGGCCTGAGAGTTCTGTGTCCATCGTGATTTCCTTCGGGAAATATTACGACTTTTCGTCCCTTCAATAGAACATTAATGGTGGTATCGAAAATTGCGTCATTGTTGGATAAACTGCTCATGCCATCTCGAAGTCTGAAAATCGGCATGATCTTGCATAATTTTAAAAATTTTGCAACACGATCTTTTTGGAAAATATCGGCTCTGGCTAAAAATATCATCTGCTGTAAGGGGGTTTGCAGTACCACTCCCATAGCGTCCATAAAGGCATTTTGATGATTGGGTGCAAAAATGATCGCTTTGTTTTTGGGTATTTTTTCTTTCCCAACCATGTATATTTTCTTATAAAAGAAGAACTTATAATCGAATCTACAAAATAACTGCAATAAAGCGTATCGAATTGAAAATTTTTCTATATGATCAAATTTTATCATAGAAATGATTTTAACAGAATATAAATATTAACAAATTATTAACACCAACAAAAATATCAAATGCTATCCCAAATAAGACAAGATTGCAGAATCTAACCCTTTGAATATTCTTAAACTCAACAAATCAATATTCCGCTTTGAAAAAAAACTTTATGTTAGGAAAGTTTTGAACGGCCAAATCGAGCGTATATTGTGAATCGGCCATAAATACATCTCTACCATGCTTATCTACGGCCATATATTGGTATTTTCGGGTTTTAAAATCCTCCATCTCCTTTTTGTCACCTTCGAGCCAACAGGCTTTATAAAGTGAAAGACCTTCATATCGGGATGTTGCGCCATATTCATGTTTTAATCTGTATTCTATTACTTCAAATTGAAGCGGTCCAACAGTCCCAATAACTTTTCGACCGTTCGAAAGCTTGGTGAAAAGCTGTGCAACACCTTCATCTGTAAGTTGTTCAATTCCTTTTGCTAATTGTTTCGACTTTAGCGGATCTGCATTTTCAATGTATCGGAATAACTCTGGCGAGAAGGTTGGAATACCCGTAAAATGAAGGATCTCACCTTCCGAAAGGGTATCGCCAATTTTAAAATTGCCGGTATCATGCAAACCAATTATATCCCCTGTATAAGCTATGTCAATGATTGATTTTTTATCGGCCATGAAAGAGGTTGGGCTGGAAAATTTCATCTGTTTTCCTTGTCGTACGTGCAAATAGTTCTTATTTCTCTCAAAAATACCGGAACAGATTTTCACAAAGGCAATTCGGTCGCGGTGATTCGGATCCATATTTGCGTGAATTTTGAAAATAAAACCGGAGAACTTTTCTTCAAACGGATCTATTTCTCTTTCCTTTGTTGGGCGGGGCTGGGGATAAGGTGCAATTTGCGTAAAGCAATCCAATAGTTCTTGTACGCCAAAATTATTCAAGGCGCTTCCAAAGAAAACAGGACAGATATTTCCATCTAAATAATCCTGAACTTCGAAAGGTTGATAATAACTTTCAATTAATTCTAATTCTTCGCGTAATTTTGAGGTTGCAGCCTCTCCAATATGTTGTATAATTTCTTCGGAATTTAGATCACTGATTGCAACATAATCATCTTCGATTCTTTGCTTGTCTGTTCCTGAAAATAAATTTAAGGTCTTGTTATAAACATTGTAAACACCTTTAAATGTTCTACCTATCCCAATATTCCATGTCAGAGGTCTGACCTTTAATTTCAATTTGTGTTCAATTTCATCCAAAAGTTCAAAAATGTCTTTTCCTTCCCTGTCCATTTTATTGACAAAAATAATCATGGGAGTTTTTCTCATGGAACAAACATTCACCAGTTTTTCGGTTTGGGCTTCAACGCCTTTGGCAGCGTCCACAACGACAATCGCGCTATCTACCGCTGTGAGTGTTCTGTAAGTATCTTCGGCAAAATCCTGATGGCCGGGTGTATCTAATATATTTATTTTCAAATCTTTGTATTCAAAAGCCATTACAGAGGTAGAAACAGAAATACCTCTTTGTCTTTCTATTTCCATGAAATCTGATGTGGCGGTCTTTTTTATTTTATTTGATTTTACAGCGCCTGCAATATGAATTGCACCACCAAAAAGCAATAATTTTTCGGTTAGGGTTGTTTTTCCGGCATCCGGGTGGCTAACAATGGCAAACGTCCTTCTTCTTTTTACTTCGCTCTCAAAACTCATTTTCCAAACTACTTTTTAATATTTTTTTGCAAAAGTAAAAAATAATTCTGCTAAGCAAATTGCAATCGTTTTATTCAATTTTTGAATCCAATCTACTATAGTCTTTTGTGTTATTAATGAACTATTTATGAAATGTGTCATTTTGAATTAAATCTTTCGCTACTATGAGATTTTATGAAATATCACCAAATAATATGTTTATTTCAGTAAAACTCTTCGAATTCTCTTTGCTTCTATGCGTAGTAGAGTTTGATTTTTGAGGGTAAACTAATTTTGGAATTTTTATTTTCAGGTACGTATATTGAATAGACACGAACTTAAATTATTGATGCTTATACCTTCGAGGTATTTTAAACTGCGAAGGTCTTGTATTAAAAATGTAGTGTATCTTTTTAAAAATTCGTTTAATAGGGATCGATTCATCTCAGGTAAAACCTGAGCCTAACGTGGAAAAATTCCTTGGAGCACTTTTGTTGTTCATATTTAATTGATTTTCATCTTCTATTTTGACCTAGGCAATCAAAAATACTTTATCCGGTAATTGGAAAGATCTTTTGCGTATTTGCGGGCATTTCCTGTAATTTTTTCGAGTAAAGCCCAAAAACCTTTACCATGATTTTTTTCAATCGTGTGGCATAACTCATGGATAATCACATAATCTATCAAAATCACTGGTAAACGCATCAGGTAAAGTGAAAGATTGATTTTATTATCGTAGGAGCAACTTCCCCATCGGGTTTTGGAATTTTTGATGCTTACTTTCTTATACTGAAAGCCAAATTTCTTTGAATAAAAATCGACTCTTTCGGGTAAGTAATGCTTTGCTTCAATCCTGTATGCAAGCTCAATTCCTTTGCGAATTACTTCTTGAACCTTGTTGTCTCGAATATTTAATTGATCTGGATATTGAATGAGAATTTTTCCTTTTTGAACTTTGGCTTTTAATTCATTGGATGTTGAAGGTTTAACGATTAAAACATGGTGAAGTGTTGTGAAATTGGAGTTTTCATCAAAAATAGTGAAATTTTCTTCAACTTTTTCGATTGATTTGAGGTTTTCTTTTATCCAATTTATTTTTTGGGAAAGAAATTTCTCCCCTTCATTCAAATCAATATAAACAGGAACAGTTACTTTAACCCCTTCGAATGGTTTGATCCGGATGGAAATGTTTTTGACTCGCTTACTTTTAACAATCTCGATTTCGCCAATACCCTGAATATAAACTATTTTAGAATCCATTCAAAATGATCAAACATCAATAAGATTTAAGCAAAAAACTTTCTAAACCAAAGGCTATTAGTATTCCTTCGAACTTAACTTAACTCCAGCCTTGTAGGTATCTTCTGCAATCAGTTTTCCTTCTTCATCCCAAAATTTGTGAACACCTTCTTCGGCACCTGCTTTAAAAATTTCTTCGGCTTCCATCTTTCCGTTTTCGTACCAAGAACGAAAAGTACCATCTTTTTTGTTGTCAACCCAATTTCCTTCCGAGGCTTTTACTCCATTTTCGAACCAAGTCACAAACAAACCAGATTTTTTTCCTCCAACAATGGTTCCTGTTCTTTCTTTAGCACCATTACTAAAATATGCGGTGAACTTCCCTTCTATTTTTCCATCCTTGTAATTGGATTCATTTTTCAGATTTGCATTTTCATGCCATTCTGTATATGCTCCGCTCAAAAGCCCGTTGACATAAGTACTTCTGGCTTTCTTCTTTCCCGAAGCAGGATACGAAGAATTTACAACTCCGTTATAAGGGGTACCACTACCCATCTTATAAACCTTACCATCTTTTCTTTCAATTTGACTTTCAGTAACTTCTTGAGAATACACCTGTGTTAAACTGATACTCATTATGCAGGTAAAATAAATCAGAGCGTGTTGAAATATATTCATGGTCTATCAAGTATTTTCGAAATTGTATTTGTTAAATGATGAAATATGCTAATCATTGTGCTTCGTTTTGCTTCATTTTCAATATTGCCTGAAAATAATTTACCTGACAAATTTAATAATATGACCGGGTAATTAAATAATTTTACAAAAGTAAATGAAAAAATAATTTTAAACACCAGGTTTTTATACTTAATTTTATCTGAAACTTAAGCGTTTCAAAAACTATGCTAAAATGAAATTTATTTGCAAATAAAGAAACTATAAAAAAAGTTAAAATGCTATTATGAATAGAAAAGAATTTGATTTTATAGGTGAAATGGAGATTCCTTCGAATTCTATGGCTGGAATTCATTCTTATAGGGCAGTTCAAAATTTTCCCGACTCCACAAGATTCAATTTGGAATGGTATAAATCTATCGGTATTGTGAAGAAAGCTTGCTACTTGGCTTATAAAGAATTTGTCCAAAGCATCCACAAAGAAAAACTTGAAGAAAAAATTCGTTTTAAACTTATTGATTTCCCAATATTGGAAAAAATGTTGAAGGTTTGCGACGAAATTATAGAAGGTAAGCACTTTGAACACTTTATTGTTCCCGCTATTCAAGGAGGAGCAGGCACAAGTATCAATATGAATATCAATGAAATCATTTCCAATCGAAGTTTACAATTGTTAGGGTTTGAGATAGGCGATTACTCAAGAGTAGATCCCCTGGAACATGCCAATGTTTATCAATCGACCAACGATGTAATTCCTACTGCTCTCAAAGTTTGTATTATGCGGCTTCTTCAAAAATTGGAATCAAGCATCAATCATCTACGAAAATCCATCGAGCAAATAGAACAAATTCACAGGGAAACACTTAGAATGGGTTACACCCAAATGCAAGAAGCTATACCAAGCAGCTATGGACGATTGTTTTCAACCTACAATGATGCCCTTTCCAGAGATTGGTGGCGCGTTTCCAAATGCTTTGAAAGAATAAAAATTGTGAACCTTGGTGGGGGAGCTTTGGGAACTGGTCTGGCTATTCCCAGATTCTTCATTGTGAATGTAATCAAACAGCTTCAGAATTTAGTGCAAATGCCTGTTACCAAAGGAGAAAATTTGCAGGATTCCACAGCAAATCTCGACTCTTTTGTTGAAGTTCATGCCATATTGAAGGCTCATGCCGTAAATATTGAAAAAATGGTTTCGGACATCAGGCTTCTTGCTTCTGATTTGGTCAAACAGCGCGAAATCGAGATTCCCCAAAAGCAGATGGGAAGTTCTATCATGCCCGGAAAAATCAATCCGGTGATTATAGAATTTGCGGTGAGTGTTTCACACAAAATATATAGCAATGATATGTTAATAAGTTCATTATGTGGCGCTGGATGTTTAGATCTTAATGCCTATATTCCCATGATTGGTCATACATTAATAGAATCTATCGAATTGTTGATTGGCGTAAATGCAAGCTTGGAAAAAAATTTATTTAAAGAGTTAAAAATCAATAATCCAAAAAGTATTACAGATTTTTTTATGTTTCCATCCATAACCACAGCTTTGGTGCCTTATATTGGTTATAATCAATCGGCTATGTTGGCTAAAGAAATGAAAAACAGTTCGTCTGATATTTTTACGGCAAATAAAAAGCTAAATCTTTTAGACACAAATCATTTAGAAAAATTATTGACTGTAAACAATCTTTTGAATACAGGATTTTCAATTTTTGATACTATAAATTCATAATAAGTTCTTACATTTGTGAACTAACCACTATCAAATAATAAACAAGAATATGAAAAAGAATGCTTTACTGATAATTGACCCTCAGAATTCATTTTGCAATCCTGGCGATAGCGCAGGAAATGGTCGCGGTGAGTTGTATGTGACAGGTGCAGACAAAGATATGACGATACTTGCCCAATGGATAATTGCAAATAAAGAAGGTATTGATTTTATAGGTGTTACCATTGACTCGCATCAGCCCAATGATATTGCGCATCCCAGCTTTTGGCAAGACAAAGATGGCAATTTTCCTTCACCTTTTACTGTCATTTCAAGTGCAGATGTTGATGCTGGAAAATGGACACCTCGTTTTGACCCAAAGAGATGCCTCGCATATTTGAAAATGCTCGAAAAACAAGGTGAATTTCCTCATGTAATTTGGCCAAATCATTGCATAATAGGCTCAGAAGGAGCAGCGATTTACAAACCGCTTATGGATGCCATGATTCTTTGGACTGTTCAAGGAAAATTCTACCAAACCATAGCCAAAGGAACGTTTCCATTCTCCGAACATTTTGGAGCATTTCAGGCACAAATACCTGATCCGGACAGGCCAGAAACCCAACTGAATCAAGGTTTGATAAAAACACTTGAATCCTATCAGAATGTTTATCTTGCTGGTGAAGCTAAATCACACTGCGTTGCCAATAGCCTAAAACAAGTAATGAACGAAGCCCCTGGTCTGGCAGCTAAATTTATTATTCTTGAAGATTGCATGTCAAATGTAACAGGATTCGAAACCATTGCCGACCCAATTTACAATAAAGCCAAATCGATGGGTGTACGGTTTTCTACAACTGCAAACGAAAAGCTCTAACAGGTAAAACTTTCAGGACTTTTATTTGTGGTTTTTATTCTATGTTTTATAATTTTGAAGCGCATTGAGAAAAACAGATTCATGTTTTACCCGCCGCAAAATTAAAAATTTCTGATGCCGGGATTTAGATTTATCCTATTCATAATAAATTGCTTAACAATATAGATTGTTGATTATGGAAGATTTTAATGACATTAATTTCAATTTGGATTTTGGAAATTTTAATCCAGAGGATGTCCAAACGGATGAGACCATCAATGCTGTATTTATTATTGATGTTTCTGGTTCGGTAACAAGTTACGTACATGAGCTGAATGCTGCATTCAACGATTTTGTTCAAACCATGCAAAAGTCCCATGTCGCTGATCGGCTATTTGTTTCCATTGTTGAATTCGATGACCATGTGAAAGTAAAGAATGGATTTCAACCTATTTCTGCAATTCCAGTAATGGATTTTTCCAAGAGTATTGGTGGAACAACTGCGCTGTACGATGCCGTTTTGGTTGGACTGAAAAATGCGATCGATTATAGGACAAACCTTGAAAATTCAGGAGTAGAAACAAAGACTTTAATTTTTGTTATTACAGACGGGGGAGATAATTCTTCAAAAAATCCTGCTCATTTGGTTAAATTAGAATTGGATAAACTAAAGAAGGAAGAAAGGAGTACATTTTCTTTCACTTCAGTGCTTTTTGGTATTGGAGCAGATGCCGATTTCGAAAAAGCAAGAACGGATATGGGCATAGAGCATCTGGCCAAAATTGGAAATACCGGAAAAGATATACGAAAAATGATTGGATTTATTAGCCAGTCCATTTCTTCTGCTTCTAAAGGTCAAGGAATGCCGCCTATAACCTTTTAGAAAAAAGACAAAATAAAATGAAGATACATACACTTGTTATCAGGGGCTTTTTGCATAAGGTTTTTTGTGAGGATTATATGTTTGTTTACCAATTCGAAAACAGGATATTTTGTGGTGTTTTCGATGGTTGTTCATCAGGAAAGGAATCCTATTTTGCATCGGGCTTGTTTGGTAAGGTATTCAAAAAGAATGCTGAAAAGCAAATTATGCAAGCCCCCGACGGGGATAATGATTCTATAATGCAAGATGTTCTCTTTCAAAGTATTATTGATCTTAAAAGGATGAAAACAGAACTAAATTTGAGCATAGAAGAAATGCTTGCTACCGCAGTTCTATTGATGGGGAATCTGGATCGGAATTCTGCAACGGCAGTCGCCATTGGTGATGGGTTTATTGCGCTGAATGAGAAATTTATTGAAATTGATCAAAATAATCAACCGGATTATTTGGCTTATCATTTCAATAAATTTGAGGGGAGAAATGAATTCGAGGATTGGTATAAAAAACTTGAACACAAGTATGATTTATTTTCCATTAAAGATGTTACCATTGCAACGGATGGAATCAGTAGTTTTGATTGCTATGCAGAGTTTATTCCAAAAGGTATTAATAATGAAGAAAATAGCATTGATCCCATCCATTACCTTTTAAGAGATTTGTATTTGATCAATAACCCGGCAATGCTGGGTAGAAAGTGTAATATTTTGAAAAATAAATATGGATATGTGAATAACGATGACCTTGCCATCATCAGATTAGTAAATATTTAAATAACCAAAACAATAATGATGACTTTTTTCCAAAATCAAAAAGCATTTGCAGTTTTAACTTTTTTGATTGCCTTAATTCTTTTTAACCATGTGGGGCTTCAAGCTCAAGAAATCGATATTAATAAATTGAGTAAGGATGAAATCCTTGAACTTAAGTACGAACAACTGCTTGAGTTGTCTATTGAAGACCTTATAAAATTATCGGACAAAATGGGTGTATCGGTTGATGAATTGCTGAATATGAAGATGCAGATTTCTTCAAAAAAAGCTTCAACCTTAAGAGAACAACCCAATATTGTAACCGTTATCACAGAAGATGAAATAAAATATTCAGGAGCTCGCGATATGATGGATGTATTGTACATGGTTCCTGGCTTTTTCTTCGGAAATGATGCTGGAGGCGTATTAGGCATTGGTCTTCGCGCAGGTTGGGGGCATGAAGGAAAAATTCTCATCATGATCGATGGAATTGAACTCAACGAATTGTATTATTCCGGTTATCAATTTGCTAATCACATTAATATAGAGGCAGTCAAAAGAGTTGAAATTATTCGCGGGCCGGGTTCTTCTATTTACGGAGGATTTGCAGAGTTGGGCGTAATCAATATCATAACAAAAAAAGGTCAGGATATGAAGGGCTTAACAATTGCTGCTGATGGAAGTTACTTGAAAAAAATATACGGAAGAAAAAATGTAAAATTAAGCGCCGGATACAAATTAAAAGACTTCGATTTTGGTGTACATGCAATGCTGGCCAACTGCAACCGATGGGATGGAGAATATTATACCCTATATGGCACCACCTTCTATGCCAAAGACGATTCTGCGCAAAGTAATGCAAGGAATGTTAATGCCTTTATATCTTATAAAAATGGTACAGCTCGCTTTTTTAATGATAACATTAGTGTTTATGCTTTGGAAGAATCTTCCTACCAAAATGAATTCAAGAATAACTCTGGTGAAATATTTTATGAGTTCAATTTCCTGAAGAGTAAACTAAAAATTACACCCAAATTAAGTTTCAAAAAACATATTCCTTGGTACACACCCTATTACGATGCTAATTTATCCATTTTCAGAACCAATAGAAAATTGGATATTTCTTATGACTATTCCGATGATTTGAATCTTTCCGGCGGCATTGATCACTATATGGACAAATGTAAATATTTTAATGATCAGGGAGTTATAAACACCTTTTACAATGATAAGGATGAAATAAGCTTTGGCAATATTTCTGCTTATGCACAAGGATTGCTTAAAACTTATTATACCAGCATCACTTTGGGTGGGCGTTACGAAAAACATAATGTATATGGGGAAAGTTTTGCCCCCAGATTAGGTCTGAATATCATTATAAAAAGGTTTCATACCAAATTATTATTCAGCAAGGCTTTTCGTACACCCGTCATTGGGAACATAAATTTCAACCCAGATATTAAGCCAGAAGAAACCTATATTACTGAGTTTGAAGCTGGATACAAAATTAGCAAAGCTATGTTCATCAGGGCAAATTTTTTTGATTATAATATTGATAATTCCATCATCTATTTTGAAAACAAAACTGATTGGGGTTATATCAATGGTGGAAGTAAAACCGGTGCCAAAGGAGTGGAAGTGGAATATAATTACAGAACCACAAAATTGTCTGTAAACACCAATTATTCATTTTACACACTAAAAGGTAAATGGAAATTACTTGAGTTCGCTTCTTCTCCCGATGCTGAATCTGTATTGGGAGTCCCCACACATAAAGCAACTATTACGATAAGCTATAGAATACTACAAAATTTGAACTTTTCCACCTCCTTTATGTATTTGAGTAAATGCGAATCATTCTTTATTGATGATGATGATCACAGAGTATTTGAAGAACAAGATCCTTGTTACCGCTTGAATGCATTTCTGAACTACAAGATAAAAGTGAATGATATGAATGAAATCGAAATAGGAGCGGGGGTTCACGATATATTAGATGATCAATATCCTATTTATCAACCATATAGAGGCTATTCTTCAGAATACCCTTCAACAGGTAGGGAAATATTATTGAGAATAAGATACAACTTATCGGATTAATCCATTTATTGGTATTTTCTACTTTACGAGCTTAAAATAATTTGATTTTAAGCTCTTTATGACTGTCCTGTAATAAAAAAGTACTTGTTCAAATTCATAATTTAACAATTCCTATTTGTTCATAATTCTTAATTATAATACTTTGTTTTTATTCTAAAATAACTTACTTTTGGGAAATTTCACAAAGTAATTCCACATTTTCAGAATGCAATATGGAAGCCATTCAACTCATAGAGGATTTTATTGGAAATGGTCGATTGGAAAGAGCTATCGTAGAACTGGAATCTTATACTTCTGCCAACTATCCCAATAAAAGCAAAGAATGCATAGCAGTTAAATCGCAGTATTACAAGCTGCAAAAGGAGAAAATTCAAGGTTTGCTTACCACAGAGCAATTTAATGTATCCATGAACCAAATCCGAAATCTAACGCTTGATCTTTTGCATGGATTACAGGAAAAAGTTCAACCAGATTTTTCTCAAAGTGTATTTATTTCCTATAATCATAAAGACAGAGATATAGCACTGCGAATAGCAGAAATATTAGAAGCAAACAATATTGGAGTATCCATGGATTGCGAAATTATGCAAGCCGGTGAAAATATCGAAGATTTTATTATCCGCAACATTATGGCTAACAAAACTACCTTAACAATCATATCAGATTATAGCCTGATTTCGGGCTGGGTGGCAATAGAAACTTTATACACTTTTTATCTTTCGAAATTTACCAATGAAAAAAAAATGATTGCGGCCTATCTGACAGACAGTTTTTTTTCACCCGATTTTAGAATCAATGCGACAATTAAAATTGATCAGGAAATTGCTCAAATAGATCAATATATAGACCAATATAACTTGTTGAAAATTGACTCAACTGACCTAAACGACCAAAAAACGCGCTGGTATAAACTTCGCCACAATTTGGGCGAAATCATTGCTTACCTGAAAAGTGTTTTGTGCATTGATATTCGTCCCAATACTATTGATGCAGGAATGGACAGAATCCTTCGCTCTATTATAAACTAAAATTTTATCATTGTTTTCATTCATTGTGCTTTTCTTTATCTTTGTAAAAACAGATAAAATAAATGTGGATATGGAAAAAAATGCATTAAAATTTGTAAATCAATTAGATGAAGTCATTGAACCCTTATACAAAAATTGTACATTGAGTTTTTTCAATGCATCAATTAGCGGAAAACCTGAAGATTACGATAAATCGGCATCTGCTCAACTGGAACTCGAAAAGATTTTCATGAATCAGGAGAACTTTCTGACAGTAGAAAATTTCTTCAAAACAGACTCAATACAAGATCCTGTTTTGAAAAGAAGGATATACCTTTATTATCACGCATTTCTGGCAAGGCAAGCCGATCATAAAACTCAGGAAGAAATCATAAACTTACAAAACTCGGTAGAACAGGCATTTTCGACTTTTCGAGCCGAAGTGAATGGACAAAAACGAAGCGACAATGAGATTGATAAAATTTTGAAAGAATCGAGCGATTCTATAGAAGTGGAAAGAGCATGGAAAGCGAGCAAAGCAATAGGATGCACCATCGAAAAAGATGTTTTGAAGCTTGTAGAAATGCGGAATCAGATTGCAGCTCATTTAGGGTTTAAAAACTATCATGATATGTCATTGATCATGAGCGAACAGAATCCTGACGAGATTGAAAGTATTTTCAATGAATTAGAAAAACTCACCCGACCTGTTTTCATAAAAGAAAAGGAAAAAATTGATCAATTTCTTGCAGAGAAGTTTTCGCTGCCAATATCTGAACTTCGTGCATGGCATTATCAGAACAAGTTTTTTCAACAAGGTCCCGAAATATTCGAAATTGATTTCGATACCCTCTATCAAGATAAAGATTTAGTGGCAATCGCGAAACAATTTTACGAAGGAATTGGTTTACCCATTGAAGAAATTCTTGAAAAAAGTGATTTATTCGAAAAAGAAGGCAAATATCAACATGCTTATTGCATTGATATTGATAAAAGTGGCGATGTAAGAATGGTTTGTAATATCAAAGCCAATAATTATTGGATGAATACACTTTTGCACGAAGCCGGACATGCAGTTTTTAGCAAAAATATTGATAAAAATTTGCCCTATACATTAAGGGGCGAAGCTCATATTTTTGTCACAGAGGCTATTGCTATGTTTTTCGGAAAACTTGCATCTAACTCCGCATGGTTGAAGGATTTTGCAGGACTCGATGCAGCTCAGGCACAAGAATTAAGTGATGCATCTTTTCGGATGATACGCCTCGATCAACTTGTTTTTTGCAGGTGGATGATGGTCATGTATCATTTTGAAAAAAGTTTGTATGCAAATCCCAATCAGAATTTAAACAAGCTTTGGTGGGACTTGGTCGAAAAATATCAAATGATTACTGTGCCAAAAGATAGAAATGAACCAGACTGGACAACAAAGGTTCACATTGCAACATCGCCTTGTTACTATCATAATTACATGCTTGGTGAATTGTTGTCTTGTCAACTGAATCATTATGTTGTTAAAAACATCGTTAAATCGGATGACTTGATCAATCAACGTTTTATGAATCAAAAGGAATTGGGTAAATATTTGAAAGAAAAAATTTTTGAACCCGGGGAATCATACTTTTGGAATGAACTGATTGAGAAAGCTTGTGGCGAACCATTAAGTCCAGCCTATTTTGTTGAACTCTATTCTAAGGAATAATTTGATGATGGGGAAAGCAAAAAGTGGGCAACTTTATTAGTAATGAATAATTAATAATGAACAATGAATAATTCTTCTACTTCGTTATAATTAGGTGTTTGTAAAACCATTTGGTCTATATTATTTATTTTTTTTCGCTTATACATATATACTGATTTTTGAATTGATAATTTTTCAAATTATTGAATAATGAAAGAGAGTATCCCCCAGGATTATTTTCCTATACTTTTGCAATCGATTGTTGCTTTGGGTTTTGTCGTTGTTACGATGACAGTTTCGCATTTCATTGCGGGTAAGCGACGAAAATTCAGAACCCTTAAAAAAGATGAAAACTTTGAATGCGGCATTGAAATTCAGGGGAATGCACGCTTCCCTTTTTCGGTAAAGTATTTTTTAATCGCAATTTTATTTGTGTTATTCGATGTTGAAATCATCTTTTTTTATCCTTGGGCTGTAAATTATGTCAAAAGCGACTTGAATTATTTGCTGGGTATGCTTGTTTTTATCGCATTTGTTTTCGCAGGGTTATGGTATATTATAAAGAAAGGCGCGCTGGACTGGAATAAACAGTCGTCATGATGGTTATTGTTACTTGTCGAAAGGAACAAAGTTGAATTGACGAATTACTAATTTGTGAAAAACACAAATCAAATAGCTTGAAAATATGCTCCAATATAATACAACACGAGGGAGTGCAGAAATAGGATTAAAAAAACATAAAAAATTGAAAATATGCCTCTTGTAGAATTAAAATATGTAAAAGAACAAGTAGATGAAATAAACAAGGAGAAACTTGTTAATGGTATTATGAACATCATTGTCAATATAATGCACAGAAATCCAGATTTAACTGTATTAATAATTGATGAAGTCGAAAGTAAAAATTGGTTAATCGGTGGAAAAGCTATTGACAAAAATACAAAAACAGTCATCGCAATAAACATCAAAATATCAAAAGGTACGAGTAATGCAGATGAAATGTTATCCGTTATAAAAGCTGGCAAGGATTTGATAAATGAAGTTTTTGGTCATTGTGATTTAACAAATTATATTGTAATCCAAGAGCTTAATCCAGATAGTTGGGGCTTTGATGGTATTTCGATGACTGAAAGAAATCGAATCGAAAGCAAATAATGTGATAATTTTAATGAATCAAACAAAAAATTTAGAATCCCTAAAATGGGTGTATCTTAATCGATTTCTAATTTGTATATTTGCATAAGCACGCACGGAGAAAATTTTTCAAAAGATTAATATGAGAACACTCACCAGCGCATATAAAAAAGTAGATCCACCGGAAGGAATATTAGGAACCGGATATTTTCTTACCAAATTTGAGAAAGTAATTGGTTTGGCACGTGCCAATTCTATTTGGCCGCTGCCTTTCGCTACCTCATGCTGTGGAATTGAGTTTATGGCCACCATGGGAGCACACTATGATTTGGGTCGCTTTGGCGCAGAAAGATTAAGCTTCTCACCTCGTCAGGCAGACTTACTGATGGTTATGGGTACGATTGCAAAAAAGATGGCTCCTGTTGTTGAGCAAGTTTATGAACAAATGGCAGAGCCACGCTGGGTTATTGCCGTTGGTGCCTGCGCTTCCAGTGGAGGAATTTTCGATACTTATAGTGTATTGCAAGGAATAGATAGAATTGTGCCAACCGATGTTTACGTTCCTGGTTGTCCTCCCAGACCAGAACAAATCATTGACGGCTTTATGAAAATTCAGGAACTAGTAAAAAATGAAGGGCTTAGGAGAAGATATTCCCCCGAATATAAAGAAATGTTGGAACATTATGGTATCAAACCCATACGAAATGACATAAAACATTAGCATCATGGAAATGCCTTTAGCTATTGCAGATCTAAAAGAAAAGTTCGATGATTATATTCTCGAAACGATTACGGATACAGACATTTATACCATAGTCATAGACCCGCAAAAAATCATTGATATTTTTGCTTATCTGCAGGAAAAGTGGGGTTTTATTTTTCTTACTGATTTGTGCGGTGTTCACTATCCTGATAGGGAAAATCCTTTTGGAGTTGTATATCATTTGCATAATATGCTCACAAATATAAGATTACGGATAAAATTGTTTTTACCTTTGGAGAACCCCGAAGTTCATACTTTGTGCGGTTTGTACTCTTCGGCCAATTGGATGGAACGTGAGACGTACGATTTCTTTGGCATTCAATTCAAAGGTCACCCCAATCTTATCAGAATTTTAAACGTAGAATATCTGGATTATTTTCCATTGCGTAAAGAGTATCCGCTTGAAGACCCAACTCGGGAAGATAAGGATAATCGTTTTTTCGGAAGATAGGGCTGGAAAATACAAACCGTTGTTATATTCTTGAATTTTTGTTATTTATTGATCATGCAAAAAGATATAAGAAAAAGTTTTTCAATTTCGATTAAGAGCAGTCAGAAAAATATTGCATCAATTAACAAATAGAGTTCGATAAACTCCTAGTATCTAAACTTAGCTTCAGGAGTTCTGAGTTTAATAAAAATTAAAGGTATCTGGATGTAAAAATTTTTATCATATTCATATACAAATTATAAGCAAAATTCGAAAAACATAGAATCATGTTGTGTTTTAAAACATTCATAAGTATCCTAATTATTTGCGTCAATTTTTTTCAAATTGCTTTCTCACAAAAACAGGATTCGACTGATAATAGTGCTGTTTTTAAAGGTCCACTCTTAAAAAGGAAAACTGTAAAAAAAATTGCATTATCATTAACTGAAAATGTTACTGATGAAAAAGAAAAAGCCTTAGCCCTTTATACTTATCTGATCAACAACCTGAAATTAGATGTTGGCGCACTAAATAATGATCAGATCAGCATTGTGAATCCGCTCAATATTTTAAAACAAAAAAAAGCATTACATTTGGGTTATGCCACACTTTATCAGGCTTTGTGTATGGAAGCGAACTTGAAATGCCTCCTTGTTCCGGGTTATATTGTGGAAGCAGGACAAACAGCAAATGACCCTGTTATTCAATGTAATCACACATGGAATCTGGTAAATACCGGTTCAGATTGGATACTGGTAGATCCAACTCTCGGCGCTGGTTTTGTAAAAATAAAGGAAATGCGTTTTAGGAAGTTTCTGTACGAATTCTTCCATATACCCTACTTGCAAACCAAAAGGATATTTGTTAAAAAACCCGACTTTGCATTTTTCGCACCTGCCCCCGAATCATTTCTCTTGGATCATTTACCAGCAGCGCCTTACTTCCAATTGACAAATCCTGCAATACCGCTGACAATTTTTTTTATTTCAGATGAAGCTGTTGTGGAATATTTGAATAATCATGATCCCAATCCTAACTTCAGTTTTAAAGATTCTATCAATCAGCTCGAATATATTGGTATTGAGCAAGGTCTGAAAGTTGCTTTTAGTGCAAAGAATTTTAATCCCAAAAATAATCATAGTATCGCTATGGCATACTTAACTAAATCCAATGAATTAATTGAGCAAGCCAAGAATTTATCAGCAGATGAATCGAGCATTATTTCTATTTATACTGACGCAAAAAATGCTGCTAAACTTTCTGATAAATATCTGAATCTCTATCAAAAAGATTTGGCTGATTATTATAACTACACATTCAAAAAGCTAAAAGCAATTCATGATTCAATTTTTGTTGATAACAAAATTTTTCTCAGAGATAACGATATTTGGATAAGAAAAAACTACGATTTTATGCGTTCCGTTGTTCGGAACAATAACAAATTAAAAACCTTGAATTCAAAATTCGAAAGCCCCTACACGATTTCGGAAAAATCTATAGATGGTATTCAATCTAAATATCTAAAATTCAAGTATAAAGGAATGAATGATACCATTAACAAACGATTAGAAACATACGAACAATCTGCACAGTCTAATTATGATAAAATAAAAGAAAATTTTAAACAGACAGAAGAGTTTGCTGCAAGCATAGAACAATGTAAAAATGATCTTATTGACAATGATCAATTGATCAGAGATGACTTTGATGCCAACAAAAAAGCCACAGAAGATGTTATTGAAAAGTACATGCTGTTTACGGGTATAGTTAAGAAGGATATATCATTGAAAAGATTTGAAATAAGACAAAGAAAGTTTTATGGTAAGATTGTAAGACAGACCAATACTGAGATTATTTTGGATTCAGACAATTCCCTCAAAGCCATTGTTAAACTTGCCAATGAATCCAGGAAAATCATTCAAAAAAATGATCCTATACTTCATAGTGCAAAGATTTATGGCAAACCATTGGAAACCATTGATGCTGAAATCGATCAGATTCAACTGCAACAGTTTAAAATCTATAACCAAATCATAAAAACAAATTTGGAAACCTTTCCCATGGTGCGTGCCGATATCAAAAGGTTGAAAAAAGAACAAAAACTCATAAGATTCGATAACAAAGTGGAAAATTTGCGCTATAATCGAGAAGTTACAAACATAAAATACAAGCAAAAAAGAGAAAATAAAAAATTTGCGAGGTTAAAAATATCTTCTTTGAAGAATCAGAAAATTTGCGATGAACAAATTAAAATACTCAAAGAAATAATGAAAGGGATACGAAAAAGACCCGTTAAAAAAACAAGATGAGTATAATTATAACCCTTTTATCTTGTGTTCACCGTTGAGCCCAAAAAAAAATCTGACTCTGATCGAAGAGTATAAGACTGCATCGCATTATTGTATCCATGAAAAAACTCAATGGTGGACACAAAGCGTTGAACGATGCAGGCATACCTTATATATAGGGTATTGTATAGACACTTTTTATGCCTTAAAATACTCATTATTCCATATTTATAGAAAAACTGATCTCGATATTTTATTCTTTTCATTATTTACCGAAGGTTTAGTTCAACGACCAGGAACACACGCCGTAGCTTTTTTTTGTGGGGTTTCGAAGGTACAATGTTCGTGTTACAGAAAATGTTCCTTTCTTGTAAAATGTTCAAAGTACTTACAATGCCAAAAAAAAAATGTAATAGTTGTTGTGTGCCACGTTATGCTCATTTATCTTTGTTTATCAGCGTAATATATGGTTCTTTACCTGCAAAAACTATTGGTAATTTAATTATTTTAGATATTTTGTTATCTATTAATTCCATATAGTATTTATTTTTATCAATCTGTGTTATAGCTTCTTTTATCTTAGTGTCTATTTTTTTATTTAACTCCTCAATATCATCTTTTCCATCCTTAGTGATTTGCTTAATTTCAATCACAATTCCGTATTTTGTTTTATCATGCGGAATTAATAAAATATCATATCTACCCTCTCCACTTTCCCTGTTTGATTTTATAATATAGTCATCGCCAATTATCGCAAGTAATCCAAGAACATAGGACTGATACACATTTTCAGGTTCGCCATCTATATCAAAATAACTAAATGTATCGCCAATAATTTCTTTAAACCCTTTTTCAAATTTTTCTATTTCGTTATTGATTAAATATTTAGTGGTATCTATTAATGTAGAACGCTTTATATTTACATCAATGTTTAACCATTTTAGTATGATATCTTGAAACACAGTTTTAACTTCGTAATTTGGTATTGCTAAATCATGTGTTTTCCTACCTGTTTTATTTTTGGATGTTAAATATCCGCTAAAAGTCAATAATGTCCACAATAGTTCCTTATCTGTTAATAAATCAGGGAAAACAAAATTGTCATCAATTTCTTTATCTATTGTTTCGTTATTTATAAGTTTCAAGAGTTGCTCTCTTATATAGTTTGCGTCTTTCTTTTTTAGTTGCTCTTTTATTAATTCATCAGAACTCGTATTCGCCCAAAATGTTTTAAATCCGCTCTCATAACTGATAGCATAATTTAAAATAGACCAAGGATTGTAAATGTTGTTGGTCTTACCAATTTTATATCCGTCATACCATTTTTTTATAAGTTCATATTCCGTTGGTACATTAAAATCGGATATTATTTGTTTTGTTTCTTTTTCTGTAAACCCAAATTTATCAGAAAATCCATCATCTAATATTGAATATACGCTAACATTATTTAAACCGGTAAAAATACTTTCTTTGGATACTCTCAAAATTCCGGTAATTACCCCTTTGTATAAGTATTTGTTATCTTTAAATGCTCCACTCAGTAGATTGCGCATGAATGAAATTGCATTTTCGTAGTATTTATTATATCCTGACTGAATTGGTGTATCATACTCATCTATCAGAATTACAACATTTTGATTATAATAGTTAGCTAAATATCTGCTTAGTTTTTTCAAACTTTTCTGATAAGTTGTATTTTTTGCTGTTTTATTGATTATATTTTGAAAATCATTTTTTTCACTTTGAACTAAAATATCTGTTTCTAATAAAAAAATGTTGGTAATGAATAATTCAGCAATTTCATCTTTAATAAGTTCTAAACATTCTTTCCAATTGCTCTCTTTTGCGTCTTTAAAACTAACATAAATTACTGGATATTTACAATATTTTTCTATTACGTCATTTTCTGTTCCCCAGATTTTAAGTTCTGAAAATAAATTTAATTTTTCTGCTTGTTTTATGTCGAAATAATATTGAAGCATTGACAAATTCAAGGTTTTTCCGAATCGTCTTGGTCGTGGCAATAATATGACTTGACTTTGACTATCAATAACTTCCTTTATTAATAAAGACTTATCTACAAAGTAATTATTGTTCTCAATTATATTTTTAAAATCTGAATTTCCAAGATTTAATTTTTTCATTTTATTGTCATTTTAAAACACAAATTTACTATATTTTATCCAAAAATCAAATTTGATTATTAATTCCTGTATCTGATTGGTTGTTAGTTTGTTTTGATTGAGCATAACCCTTTTATCTTATGTCCACCGTTGAGCCCAAAAAAAAATCTGACTCTGATCGAAGAGTATAAGACTGCATCGCATTATGGTCGCCATGAAAAAACTCAATGGTGGATACAAAGCGTTGAACGATGCCGGCATACCTTATATATAGGGAATTGTATAGACACTTTTTATGCCTTACAATGCTCATTATTGCATATTTATAGAAAAACTGATCTCGATATTTTATTCTTTTCATCTTTACCGGAGGTTTAGTTCAACGGTAGCAATATGGCCAGAAGGGGATTTCGAAGCACTTCACTATCAAGTTACAATTTACTTGATACGAAAGATGAACTTCGCATACCACAAAGCCCCCTTTTGGCTATATTGCGTGTGTGCGTCCTGCATGAGCAGGAGCGCACACTTACTGCAAGTTATCAGAAAAAATGCAAAAATGCAAAATTATTTTGATGAAAGCAAGTGAGTGTGAGCTTTTATTTTCCAGAGGGTGTAAGTCCC
>Ga0316608_1000115_pt1 | contig 41774 bp, 36 predicted proteins | sample MIS2016152B_MG_FD_207673 | JGI IMG/M metagenome (GOLD analysis project Ga0316608, IMG submission 207673) | Microbial mat bacterial communities from Middle Island sinkhole, Lake Huron, Michigan, United States - MIS.2016.152B | ecosystem: Environmental > Aquatic > Freshwater > Lake > Sediment... | reverse complement strand
TGCCATCCAGTAACCCAATTATTTGTTTAAAAATCGGCTGTCCGACAAATTTAATTTCTGTATTTTTATCCATTGTTGTAGGTTTTTTCGCAAAACAAACATACAACATGGGGTGAAACCTTCGGGGGCTAACCCCTCTTTTTATTGTTTTTTTCCTCGTTCAGTAGTGATAATTTATCTACAAATTCGGTAGTGGCCGATATTGGTTCAGGAACAGGGATTTTTACTAAACTCCTTTTGGATGCCGGTTATAAAGTATTCGGAGTAGAGCCAAACGAATCGATGCGAAAATACAGCGAAACGATTTTTGCCAACAATCCTTGCTTTGTAGCCATTGATAGTCGGGCTGAAAACATAAACCTCCCGGATTGCAGCATTGATTTATTAACTGCCGCTCAAGCATTTCACTGGTTCGATACCGGAAAAGCATTAAATGAATTTTACAGGGTTCTAAAACCAAACGGAATTATTGTGCTAGTATGGAACGAACGAAAAAATATCGATAATCCTTTTATGAAGGGCTACGAGAAATTATTGGTTCAATATTGTCATGACTATTCAGCCACCAATCATAAAAATTTCTCCTTCAAAAATATTATTGAAATATTCATAAATCATCAAATTGAACGATATAGGTTTGATAATTTTCAGAACATGAATTTAGATGCGCTTACCGGAAGACTAAAATCCTGTTCTTATTGTCTTAAGCCAGACCAGAAAAACTACAGTAGTTTATTTTCTGGTTTAAATGAATTGTTCAGTTCTAATCATAATGAAGGCAACGTGAGGTTTGAATATGATACGTTTATGTATGTTATCCGAAATAACCATTATTCCACAAAATAAACCGCCATGCAAAAGGTGATTGACTTCTATAAACAATACAGCGAGGATACCCGCATTACTATTCGGCATAGAACGGAATTTTACGCAACAACCTATCAGCTCGATAGCATAATCAAAGGGAAGGATTATATGCTGGATGCATCATGCGGAACTGGTGTTTATTCTCTCTATTATGCCGGTTTTGGTTGCAGGGTCGAAGCCATGGATATTGTCCCTGAACACATTGGTATTTTAAATGCACGAATAGCCGACACTAATTTAAACATTGATGCCCATGTTGGAGATGCGCGTGATTTGACCCTTTTTGCCTCCGATACTTTTGATGTGGTTTTAAATATGGGAGCTATCTATCATATTGAAGAAAATGAAATACCGCATTGTCTGGAAGAAAACTTCCGGGTGCTGAAGCCCGGTGGATACCTGGCAATAGCCTATGTTAATAAGTATAAAGGTTACGAAGATGATTAGTATTCCGAATATTTTAAGTTTTATATGCCTTCGGAAATGGAGGAATATCTTCTAACGCAAAAATTAAATGTTGTAAGCCATACACCAACAGATGGCGAGCTATACAGCGAATTTGAAGAGTATTTAAATAGCCATACCAAAAATAAAAATATCCCCGACGATGCCTATCTAGCTTTTCAGCAAGGAGTATCAAATATCGAGGATTATCATTACTGGCTTGAGGAAAATTTTACTTCAAACAGAATAAATTCCATTGAAGCAAAATTTGTACATGGATTAATAATAGCACAAAAAAAGTCCTGAATTCTTTTATTATCCTGTATGACAGGATTAATTTAGTATCCGAACGGTTTTTGTATATAATGTGAGTAAATCTTCAGGGCTCTTAGAGTTTGAAATTGCCTCTTCAAGTTGATCAGTTTTTACATAGTAGGTATTTATAGCTATGTCCAAAACCACATTAAAAATATGTCCGGCCTGGTTAACCGATAATTCCTGTTTCCTAACCATTTTCTTCAGGTACTTTTCAACATCAGTAACCGAATTATATATAACTGGTTTTCGGAGCATGGTTTTTTTAGTTGGATTACCTGGTGAAATTGCCACCTGATAGGTATAGATTTTATCAAGTAAATAGATCTTTTTGGCAACTAAAGTGCCAAAATCGTGCTGGTCGGTTTCTTCTTCGGGCACATTAGCTACTTCGTCCGATTTTAACCAATCCACCTTAATTTCAATTAACGATATATTACTTTCCGGAGCAACGTCTGTCCTGGTTTTGCTTCCTCCCAAATTGGGGTTTAAAGCAACCTCTTGGGCTATTATACTTGTGCAAAAAAGCCCCATAACAACTGAAAATATTATACTAGTTTTCATTTTTAAAAATTTAAGTAACAAATTGGATTATATAACAATATTACCGTACAAACCTTACTTATGTGTTAAAATGGACATATTTTGATGTTAAATTTCAATGAGTTGGTAATATAAAATTTGGTTAAAAGTTTGTGTATTTATGAGGCTGTGCAGAAAGTGAGTTAATTATCGCATTTCGTAATTCGACTTCGCTCAGCATGACGCTCAATGAGGCAATTAATTGACTTTTATCGGTCATGTTGAACAAAATCGGAACCTTATCCCACTTTTTACACAGTCTCCTATATTGCTGACTTTTTACAGCCTCATTTTTTTATTTAACGGCCCAGATATCCTTATAGAGGTCATCCTCGCCATTAAATTGACTGTTAACTGCTTCTGTATAATTCTCTGAATTTTCATTTTTCTCTGATGGTGGATATTGAAAGCGTCGTGGTATTTTTTTGGAAGCATTCACTCCAACCCCTCCTTCAAGAAAAGCGGGAACACCGGTTCTTCTCCAGTTATAATAAGCTTCCCACCCTGAATTTTGGAAGAAGGAAATATATTTTTGTTCCAGTATTTGATTTAATCCATCGGCATTATTCCCTTTATAAGCTACTTCTGGCTGCGCAAAATAAACAGCAGTTTTAACGGTATCAGTCCCCAGGGTTTTACCGGCATTATCGGCAATTGTTAAAACCGTTCCATTTTTAATCCCATAAAACTCAAATGAACCATTTATGCCATTTACATACCATTGACCAGCATCGCCGTTTGCCCATCCACGATTTATCCCTTCTGCAATATTTTGGCACATTTCGGCATATCCTATTATAACATAGGGTTCCGGACTATTTATAACAACATCCTGTTTATAATAGCGGTTGTAATTTGAAAAGGAGTATTTACCATCAGCAGAATTTTTAGTTAGGTCGGCAATAGGAAGGTTATTGTCCGAACCGGCATAGGCTGTATAATCGTTTGGTTTTTTGCCCGACTTAATAAGCGCTGGGGCGGGTGTTGCAATCACAAATGTACGAGGATCTTTATACTTGGTGGTAAGGCTCAGGTATGTTTTAGAAACATTGTGACGGCTGTTATAGTTTCCACTTATTCCAACTTTTGGATGTTTATTATACAAACTGTTGTATTTAAACTGCAAATTATCCGAAATGCCAGTCATAACAGGATATTTTTTAGGGTCGGCTATAATAGCGGCAAAACGCTCTTTCACTTTCAGTTCAGGTGTGTCATCGGCTCTTTTGCTCAAGCTTAACAAAACTCTTAAAGTGTAAGTATTAACAGCTTTTTGCCATTTTGCAAGAGAGTTGCCCAAATAAATGTCACCTTCTAATTTAGGGGTTGGTTTAATTACATTTATTACTGTATTAAATTCTGTATTGGCCGAATCGAGTAGTTCTAAGCAATATTTATACACCTCGGCCTGTTTGCTGAATTTTGGGGTAAGGTTTCCCATACCTTTTCCGGCATCAGTTAAGGGTATGTCTCCAACTCTTTGGGTGTACCATATAAACGAATAGGCTTTTAGAAATTTTGCCAACGCCGAATATTGATTTACTTTATTCGATTCAATGTTTTTGGGATTAGCCCATTTTTCCATCTCATTGGAGTTTTTAATAACATCGTACATGGTAGAGCTGTTGGACCAGTCGTAGTAATTATTGCCACCATAATAAGTATCGTTCGATACAATAAACTGATTCCAGCGCATTACTGCATTCCACGGACCCTCGTGAACAAATCCCGATTGGCCGTCTAATACTCCTCCACCAGAATATACGTCAAATAATATTCTGTTAAATATCCGGGAAGGGGGAACGACTTGTTTGTCAGAGGCTACATTAGGGTTTAACTGTAAATCCTCGAATTTTTCGCAGCTATTCATCGCAGTAACCACGATTATAGCCAGGAATAGCTTTATACTAATTTTAAAAATATTTTTCATATTCGTTTTTTTTTAGATATCTCACTCAATTTGTTAAAATGTAATATTCAGGTTAAAACCTATCTGACGGGTGCTTGGCGACTGCAACCTCACTGCCGGTCTGGTGTCCAGGCGTGTTTCTGATGCATTATACCCCTCGCCCCACTGATCCATATCCATATTAGTAACTTTAGCGAAATAAAGCAGGTTACGACCAACCAGGGAAATAGTAAATTGTTGGGCTTTGCCATCGAACAGTTTGGTTTGGAATGTATAACCAATAGATGCCTCACGTAATTTTGTGTAGGTCTTATCTACCATAAATTCTTCGGCCATATTGGTATAAACCGATTGCGTATATGCTTGCAGGCGCACTGGTTTTTCATTTGGGGCAAATGTTAATTCTTCATTCATATTGGTAATATACCCATTTTCGAACTTTGGGGTACCTGATGTGATAATTACGCCATCGCCAACATATCCGGCTGCAATTGATCCGGTACTCTTATAGCTCTCCCATTCTGCAAGACGGGCTTTACCATATTCGCCTTCAACAAGTTTTGGGCTATTCCCCGATTGGAACTGACGGGCATCCAATTCATTAAAGATAGAACCTCCGGCACGCCCATCAAATTGAACATTGAAAGAGAAATTTTTATAGGATAAATTACTTGAGATACCCCAAACATAATCGGGGTTTGCATATCCCAAAAGCTTGTTGTTTTCATCCCCCTTTGGCGAATAGAGAGGCATTCCCCCTGCATCGAAAATAATTTTGCCTTCACTGTTCCGATTATACATAGTGCCATAAATACCATCCATCCGTTCGCCAATTCTATAATAGTGGCCATTCAGCGAAATGCCTTCTTCGCCATCAGTTGCTTCTTTTAATGTTTCCTGGTAACTGGAAGCGTTCATAGCAATTTGCCACCGGAGTCCTGCTTTTGAAAAAACGGGTACCAGCCTTAAGGTTAATTCATATCCATCTTTTTTAGTAACTACCCCGTTAATTAACTGGTAATTATATCCGGTTGATGCAGCCGCAGTCTTCGAAAATATTTGAGGGCCATTGAGTGTTGAAAAGTATGTAAAATCAATTCCTATCCTATTTTTGAAGAAATTCGATTCAAACCCACCTTCATAAGAAGTTACCGAATAAGGCTTTAAGCCGTCGTTTGCCATAGTAGAAGATAGACTTACCGAAGGCTCATTGTTATACAGGGCGCTGGTAATATAAGAGTTTTGATTTTTATAGGTTGGCCCATTATAAACAGTTTGTATATCGGGACGACTACTAAATGGATGCTTAAATCCCATTGCATCGTAAGCCGGGCCTATAGTTGGTTTGGTTAATGCCCCTTTTACATTTGCATAGGAAGCGCGCAATTTAATGCCGGAAATAAATTTTGGCATTTTTATAATGTCGGATATCATAGAACTTAATGTTGCCGATGGATAAAAGAAGGTATTATTATTCTTAGGCAATGTGGAGAGTTTATCGATTCTACCAGTGGTTGACAGGGTTACATAATTTTTCAAAGAAATGTCGAAGCTGTAATAAGCGCTGTACACCATCATATCAGCTTTATAGCTATATAACCTGCTGGGATAAAGAGTGTTTGAAAAACTGTAAACTCCGGGGATTACCAAATAATCGGTTGATTGCCAGGTTGAATTATATTTATAACTGCGAATACTCGATCCGGCCAAAGCGCTTAAAAATATAGAGGGTGTAATATTTTTATTATAAGTAAGCATCAGGTCAGAGTTATTTTCAAATACGTTGCGGCGGTCTTCCTGGTAGTCTCCCTTTTTTTCGGTTTCCCGACCATATTTATTGGCCGAATAAGGGACTTTCTCAGTGCGGATCATATCCCAGGTTGTAACCTGAGTGCGAACGCTAAGATTGAGGTCTTTATTTATTTCATAATTTAGCTTGGTATATCCATAAATATCGTTTTTATAATGTTCCCTTAACCATTCGTAGGCCAGAAAGTATGGATTATTAGCCCGGCCATATTCGGCATACTGTTGTTGAACCCCTTCCTGCCCTGGCATCCAGTAACTTTTCATATCATCTATATTCCAATGTGAAGAGCCATACACACCAAACATATACATAAAACTATTTGGGCCGTAGTATACATCAGGAACATTAGGTGAATATTGGCGGTTGTAATTTAAGCTGGCTTCAATATTTAATTTTTTGCTTACTTTATAACCGGTATAAATATTTACATTGGTTATATTGAGCCCGCTATTGGGAACCATTGACTTCTGATAGATTTGTCCTGCCGAGATTCTGGAGGTAAACCGTTCGTAGTTTGTTGCAATTGAAATATTGTTTGAAGTGTACAACCCGGTTTCAAGAAATTTCTTTAACTTTCCTTTATATGAAATAAATGCTGTAGAATCTCTTTTACCGGTAACAGCATTTATGGGGCTGTTCCATTGTGCAATTGGTTGTCCTTCCAAGCGCGGGCCCCAAACATTCGCACGGGTATAACTCCCACCATCAGTAGGCTGGTTGCCAAAAGCATAAAGATAATTTTCCCCAATACCATACTCTTCCTGTACAGTTGGTAAGGAGTTAAACCCGATATCAAACAGGGTACTCGAATTAAACTCAACATTTACCCTATCTTTCGAAGCTTTTTTAGTGGTTATTAATAAAGCTCCGTTTTGTCCTCTAAAACCATATAATGCTGCAGCATTTGGCCCTTTTAATACGGTATAGGATTCTACGTCGTCGGCATTGATATTATATGCATCAGAGTTTACCGGAACTCCATCAATAACAATAAGTACATCGCTCGAACCCCGGAGGATCATCTTTGGACTGCCAAGCATCTCGGCCGAAGGAGCTACTGTAAGTCCCGCAATTTTCCCTGTTAAGGAATTTAATGCATTGGCATCACGCACCTTTTTCAGATCGTCGCCATTAATATCCTGAACAGCATATCCAATGCTCCTGGTATCTTTCTTGATACCGAGTGCTGTTACTTTTACTTCGTTAAGTGTTATTGCTTCTTCTTTTAGGGTAACATTAATTACCCGTTGGTTACCTATTGCGACATCCTGAGACATGTAACCGACAAATGAAAATGTGAGTACCGACTCGCCGCCAGGCATAGTTATGGAGAAATTTCCATTTACGTCGGTGGTTGCGCCAATGGTAGTATTTTTTACAATTACGGTTGCCCCAATCAGGGATTCACCATTTTCAGCCTTTATAGTCCCTTTAACAGTAATTTCTTGTGCATACGAGTTAATCACTATTAAAAAGGATGCAATCAAAGGCAATAAATACTTTTTAAAAAGAATGGATTTCCTTTGTTTTTCCTTATTTACTTTTCTAGTTTTCATAATTATTTGGTTAATTGTAATTATGATGGAAAAGTAGAGGCATATTGTTAGTCCTCGGTTAGGTTTTATTTAGTTTTTCCCTCCGATGTATTATTTAAAATTTACGTAAGGTTAACGTAAGGCTGACAAAATATTTATTTCGTAAATAACTGTACTTTTATCACTTACACTTTTTTTGTTTTTTTTAACATTATCAAAACCACCAACTCTTTAGACAGGGTAAAAGCTATGCTTAATTTCCGATCTGTTTGCGTTGTTGTTTACCTGTATTCTTTCTTAATAAGCATTTTAGAAATCATTCGTTACAGGAAACTTAATACACAAATAATTTCTAATAGTTAATAAACCATTCCCTAACAATTATCTGCTTGCTTTATAAATAAAACTATGTATAGTTTAATAACTATTAACACCTGGAAATGTGATGGAGAATACCTTAATCGACTTGAGGTGCTAAAATATGAGATAAAAGAAACACGGCCAGACATATTATTATTTCAGGAAGCATTTCAAACTGTTGATAATACATTTGATACAACTGAGTTTATTGCAAAGGAATTGGGCTATAGTTATGTCTCTTCTCAATCGAGGCCTAAAAAAAGAAGGATGAACAATATATTAATGGACAGTTTTTCAAACGTTTCCATCCTTTCAAAATTTCCCATAGAGCGTAAGTATATTATTTCGTTACCATCCAATCCGGATGATGGAAGTCGCGATGCCATTGCTGCAGAATTAATAATTGAAGGCAAAAAAATGCTGGTAATAAGCATTCACCTTAGCCATTTACGCGATGGAAACGAACTTCGGACACAGCAATTGTTACATATTCTCGATCAATCCTTTATATGCAATAAATATGATGCAATATTTATCGGAGGGGATTTTAATTTTCCAATAAACAAGGATTACCTTGAAAATCTTTCGCAGGTTAATTATTACCTGGAGGATACATTTATATTTAACAGCAAACCCGATATTCCTCAGTATACTTTTACAAATGGGGATTTTTCGCGCAAATTGGACCATATTGTTCAGGTATGCAAGAAAGGTGAAGTTCAGGCAAAAGTTGCGGGATCTGAGATTGTATTTTACAAAGACCATCCGGTTTATGGGATAAAAGCGAGCGACCACAATGGAGTAAAGATTATTTTTAATTTTTAGGATATGCAAAGGATTAAAATTATATCGGTTAGCAGCCTTGCCGCTCATAAGACTGCTAGTATCAAAGCGCAAATCGCGATTCTTGGATCGGCAATACTGCCTGTACCAACTGTAATTCTAAACGGAGTGGCAAGTTTCCCGGTTATCACGAAACAAAATATAGATTTTATGCCTATTTTGGAAGGCGTATTGCATCTATCAATCTTTCAGGGTCAAAAGCCATTTTTATTCGTCGGATACCTTACTGTTGCCGAAGACATTAAAATACTAGCTGATTTTATTGAAAGAAACAGGAATCTTCTTTCAGGGGTATTGGTAGATCCAATTTCAGGGGACAATGATATACCTTATATAGATAGTAAAATAATAGCAGAATGGCCAAAACTTTTGGCACTTGCCGATTTTGCTTTCCCAAACCTTACCGAACTTAAGCTATATTCCGGTTTATCAGAAAACGAAAAAGACATTTCAAATCATATTTCTGCTTTTGAGAAAAGGTTCCCTGAACTAAACTATATTATTACCAGCTATGCCGATATACCAATAAACGGAGTATTATTAAAGTTTGGAAATAAACATTATCCAATATACCATAAGAATTATTCAGTGAAATTGGATGGAACCGGAGATGTTTTTGTCGCTTATTTTATTAAGTACCATCTTTTGGAAAACCGCGACCCGCTTAAGTCATGCAAAAAAGCCCTGGACATCACCTTACGACATATAAAAAAATCGATAAAGCAAAATATTGCTGAATTAGAGATTTGAATTCACTCCGAAAAATCATAATTCAATATTTTTAATCTGTATACCCCTAATACCTCCAGAAAACCATCTGAAAATCATTGAATTTAAAGTCCCCAAAATGAGTTAATCGGGAGTAAAAACATTTCGGAGGAGACTCAAATAGTATTAAAAAAACGGATTAACAAATTCCTTACAAAACCTGCACAAAAACAAAACATACGATTACGAAATTGTCCCTCAAAAAAGCTATGGGACAACTCATTTATTTGGTAGGAGCCTCAGGGTCTGGAAAAGATTCAGTGATGGATGCTGTTAAGAACAGGCTTAATTCAAACTTCCCTGTGGTATTTGCGCACAGGTATATTACCAAACCATTTGCACTGGGTGGGGAGAATTATGTTTCGTTAACTGAAGCTGAGTTTGAGATGCGGCAGCAAGCAGGACTTTTTGCAATGAGTTGGCAAAGCCATGGTTATTCATATGGTTTAGGGGTTGAAATTAATTTTTGGCTGGAAAAAGGATTTTTTGTTGTAGTAAACGGTTCGAGGGAGTATCTGCCGTTTGCATCAAAACTCTATAGAGATATGCTGGTTTGCTTAATTAAAGTAAGTAAAGAGAAACTTCATGAACGGTTATTGGGACGCGGCAGAGAAACTCCGGAGGAGATTTATAAAAGACTTGAAAGAGCCGAATCGTTTCAGGTGATGCATCCCAATCTTAAGATAATTAATAATGATGGTTCGTTGGAAGAGTCGGCCAATCAATTTTTCAATATCGTTCTTGATGTATTCCAACCGAGTATACTTTAGTTTTTCATTACCATAGTAATATTATTAATCCTTATATACTTTTCGATCGCTTGTTTAACATCAAAAGTTTCCATGTATAAAGCCCAAATTGCCCCTAAAATCACTACACCATCAAATCCATAATTAATTGCAACCTCGGTACTGTTTTCTTTAATACCTCCAATTGCCAAAACTTTTGATTGATACCTGGTTAATGCAAACTGGCTTTTTAAGTATTCGTGGCTAAATTTTATATTCAGGTTAGGCTTGGATATACTTTTAAAAATCGGTCCCATTAGAAAATAATTAAATTGCCCATCCAATGCAGCTAACTCTTCAAAACTATTTGCAAAGGTAGATTTTGAATAATTATTGGCTGGCATGGTAATTAATTCCCTATCGGCCGATGATAAATAATAGCCAAGAAGGTTAAACTCGTCCAACAATTCAAAGTGAGAATGAATAACTACTCTATTATGGTATATTGAAGGTATTTCTTTAATAAATTTTCGGTATTCATGGATATCTAAATCAGACTTACGAAGGTGAAAATGACTTAATCCCTGCTGGAACATTCCAACAATTACATCTATTTCTTTGAATAGCTTTAAATGATAGGAGATAACAATTGAATTCATTTAAATATAAATAGGATAAAAATTAAATTTTGTTTTAATTATAATAAAATCAGTCTTTTACTGAAAAATTCATTTAACAAAGAATAATTAACAAAAGCTTAATGGAATATTTCCTCAAATTTAAGTTTGGTTATCTACTTTAGTCCCGTTAAATATTCAATACCAATGTTTTAGTTTTTTCAGGGTATTTCTAACTAAATAAAGTATCAAAGGTCAATTTTTAATATTTTAAGCACAAGTTCGCAACCTAATATTTTTTACAATTATACTTTAAAAGTATTTATTCACCTAAAAAATTTGAAGGCAATGAAAAAGAAAATCGTTTTAATTGATGATGAACAAGATATATTAGACTTTTTGGGTTATAACCTAAAAAAGGAAAATTATATGATAGAGTCTTTTTCAAATCCCAAACTGGCACTTGACCATATAAGAAAATATTCAGCCGATATGATTATTACAGATTGGCTTATGCCCGAAATGGATGGGTTGGATGTTTGCAGGGCATTAAGATCCGACAAGGGTACTTCCTTTATTCCAATTTTTATGATTTCGTGTAAAAACGATGAAATTGATATTGTTACTGCACTTGAAATTGGTGCCGACGACTTTTTAACAAAGCCTTTCAGAGTAAAAGAATTGATAGTAAAAATTAAAAAAATTCTCAAAAAAGCAGATCAGCCGGATGAACTACAAAATCATATCATAATCCGCGATAATATACAAATAGATCCTGCAAGTTATACCACTTATATTAATAATGAAAAAATTGCCCTCACCAACTACGAATTTAAAATTCTTCAACATTTAGCCCTGAAACCAGGAAGGGTATTCTCCAGATACGAAATAATCGACCTGTTAAATGGCGACGATAACGATAGTATTGTCACGCTTCGTTCTGTCGATGTCCAAATTGTTGGATTAAGAAAAAAAATGGGGAAATACAAATCGTATATTGAAACAATAAGATCGGTAGGGTATAAATTCATAGCTCAGGATTAGTTATTTGAAGGATTTTTAAATACTTTTTTTAGGTCGGATTATTTAATGTAAAACTGAAATTTGAACCTATAACCAGCATTGTTTGCCGAATAGTAATCAACTTATAAATAATTTTGCTACCAATGCATTGATTGCTTATGTTTTTTATATTTCTCTCTTCGAATTCTCCAAATTATAACCAACATTCATTTTTAACCCTTTCATATCAAAGTCCTAACACAATCTAAATATTAGGCCTGTATTTTTGCATAAAAGAAAACAAAAATACACATGGAAAAGACCGATTATATTCTGATTAATTGCTGTTTGAATGAACTACAGCAGCTGGTTACATCACTCGAAAACAACTATTCTTTCCAAATTGTAAAAGAGCCTTCTCTTGGCCTGACAATGATAAGAGCCGAGGACTCGGTTGAAAGCCAGGAGTTTTATTTAGGAGAAGCCCTTACTACCGATTGCGAAGTTAGCTTTGGCGATACGACCGGGTATGGCATTTGTCTAGGCGATGAACCTGTTAGAGCATATTGTATCGCATCGATTGATGCGCTTATGCAATCCAATCTTGAAATACCAGAACTACAAAATTTCCTGACAGAACAAGAGAAAAAAATCAGTATGGCCGAAGCTGTTGAATATAACCAGATACAACGCACCCGGGTCGACTTTAAAATGATGGAACAAGCTTAATAACCAAAAGTATGATACGAGAGATTAACTATAATGAGGTATTTGACGCTCAAATACACTTTAGGACAATATTAGATTGCATGTCCCGACCGGGCAAAGTCAATCATATTGGTGAAATAAAAATACAAACACCTGGCGATTGGCATCCAGCCTCTGCTCTGGTGGCATTTGCACTATTAAACAGGGATGTGACTTTTTATGCCAATAATAATAATGAAACTGTAGCAGAATATTTAACTGTGAATACCAGCGCTGTTCCTGCAACTGTTAATAAAGCCGATTTCGTTTTTATTAATGGACTTGATAACGGGGATATTCTGTTAAATACCAATATTGGTGTACTGGAATATCCCGAAAAATCGGCAACAGTAGTTATCGATGTCGAAAATATTTATGATGTTCCAAAGGATCAAACGCATGAAATTATCCTGCAAGGCCCGGGGGTAGAAACCGAAAAGCGGGTTTATGTGCGTAATATATCCGACTCCATACTACAGGCGTTGAAAGAACAAAACTCCGAATATCCTTTGGGCGTTGATGTTATCTTAACCGACAGGGAGGGAAATATAATGTGTATTCCCCGCTCAAATAATTTTAGCTGGAATTAACCGAATAAAAAAAAGAATATGGCTTATGTATCAGTAAAAGGAGGCGCCGATGCTATTGCAAACGCAAAGGAACTGGTAGAGTTTTACCGGCTCAGAAAAAGGACACAACCTCTTGAGATAAAACAAATACAATCGCAATTCCGCCTGGCAATAGATAAAGTAATGGGCGAAGGGTCGTTATATGCTCCGGAATATGCAGCTCTGGCATTAAAACAAATGGAAGGGGATGTCCTTGAAAGCGCTTTTGTATTAAGAGCTTACCGGGCTACCCTACAACGGAGGTACTATTCCGATATTATAAGTACCCGTGAGATGTTTATCCTTCGCAAAATATCTTCCTCATTCAGGGAAATACCTGGTGGACAAGTTCTGGGCCCAACCAGGGACTACACCCAAAGGCTTATTGATTCAACAAAATATAATGAATCGCCGGAGGAAATTGACCAATTTTTAAAAGAGTTTGATGGTAAAATTGATAGAGAGAAATTGGTGGATGTAAATACCTATAATAAAGTAATCGATTTACTAAAGGCAGAAGGCTTGTTAATGCCCGCAGAAAAAAGCTACGATAAAACTGTTAAGGACGTGACCCTGGAAGCTATCAAGTTTCCTGCTCCACGCTCCGTTACTTTGCAAATGCTTGCCCGGGCTGAATCTGGTGGACTTATGGCGCTTGCTTACAGCAGTATGCGTGGTTTTGGCGACGGCCATGGCACTATTGGCGAATTACGGTATGGAGCAGTTAAAGTGCGGATTACCGACACCAAAGGTCGTAAACGATATATTGGAAGCATTAATGTTACCGAATGTGAGATGATCACAAAGATTAACACCACCAAAGAGTCGAAGATCCCTTATTTTGCAATTGGCTATGGGTTAGTGTTTGGCCAGAACGAAACAAAAGCCATCTGTATGAGCATCCTCGAAAGAGGGATACGAAGCGGCAAAAAAGAAAATCCTTCGAATAACCAGGAATTTGTGCTTTACCATACCGAGGGGGTAGAAGCAATGGGCTTTACAAACCACCTGAAACTTCCCCATTATGTAACCTTCCAGTCGGGATTGAATAATGTACGCGAATCGGTTAAACGTAACCAGGAGGAAACAGAAGATAAAATGAAAGTATATAAAGAACTTGCAAAACAACAACAGCAATGATAGAAAATAAAAAATTCAATACCAGCTATAACTATGCTTTTATTGATGAAACTACCAAAAAGGAAATCCGGCGGAAGTTGCTTAAAGCAGTCTGTATTCCAGGATATCAGGTTCCCTATTCTTCTCCTGAAATGCCTATTGCCCGCGGATGGGGTACCGGAGGTTTACATGTTACATTGGCAATTATTGGACAATCCGACGTATTGAAAATGATTGATCAGGGCAGCGACGCGAGTGTTAATGCCTGCAACCTGCGCGACTTTGTTCACATGACTACTGATTGTGCAACTACTTTTGATACACGCGAAGCAACAATTATTCAAACCCGCCACCGTATTACCGAAGAAAAGCTTAGTGATAAACAAATTATGGTGTTTCAGGTTCCTCAGCCCGAACCTCTCCGCAGGGTTGAACGGTACGAATATAAAACCCGTCAGATGCACGCCGAAAGCGACTATGCTAAAATGTGGCTTACCCTGTATGAAGCCTATGTAAAGTGGGGAGATGTGATGCAAGGAGCCGGTTACCCCGTTATGGTGAACGGTCGTTATATAATGTCGCCATCGCCAATTCCTCGCTGGGATGTCCCAAACCTGAATAATTCCGAATGCCTTTATTTGTTTGGCGCTGGTCGCGAAAAAAGGTTATATGCCGTGCCTCCGCATACGAAAGTTGAACCATTGGAATTCGAAGATGTGAAGTTTCATGTGGAGGATTTTAGCAATGTGAAATGCGAATCGACCGGATATAATGTTGCCTATATGGATGAGATGTACCAGGACGACGGGGTAACAAAAAAGTTTTATGTGAACGACAGCAACTTTCTCGATAAGCTTATTGAAAAGGAAGAAGTTGTACAACATTCGAATAAATACATAAAAAAAATTAAAGATGCACTTCAATAATCATAATTCCACACACGAATGGGTACTGAAGGTTGAAAACCTTACCAAGATTTACGGTGAACATACCGAAAATACCCTGGCTAATACCGGCCCTAGCAAGGGCACCAATATTTGCCCCGAAACCGGTAGTATTGTTGCATGTGCCAATATTTCTTTTGAACTCTTTCCAGGAGAAGTTTTAGGTATAGTTGGCGAAAGTGGTTCGGGCAAATCGACAATTGTTAAACAATTGTTTTTTGATTTGGATGTTACTATGGGATCCGCGCTTTTAAGGCCCTTTAAAAATGGGGAGGTAAACATTTTCGAAGAGTCGAATCAAAAAAAACGATTTATGCGCAATCACCTAATGGGTATGGTTTACCAGAATCCACGCGATGGGCTTAATTTTGCGTTCACCTCTGGAGGAAATATTGCTGAGAAACTGCTTATGGCCGACTTGTTCCATGTCGGAAAAATCCGTGAAAGAGCTGCAGAACTATTAGATAAAACAGAAGTACCTGTTGCCCGTATGGACGATCTCCCGGCATACTTTAGCGGGGGAATGCAACAGCGTGTTCAAATTTCCAAAGCTATTGCAAACAATCCTCCACTTTTATTTCTCGATGAGGTAACATCAGGGCTGGATGTGTCGGTTCAAGCCCGCGTACTGGATCTGATCAGAGGATTACAGCACGAGCTTGGAATAGCGATGATAGTGGTTTCGCATGATTTAAGCGTAATCCGCATGCTAACCGATCGTACCCTTGTTTTAAAGAATGGGAGAATAGTTGAAAGGGGCTTAACCGACCAGATATTGCAAGACCCGCAGCACGAATACACCCAATTGTTGGTTAGCTCATTATTATAAAATTCTAAAAAACAGCATTATGGCAACAATATTAGAAGTTACAAACCTTCGGAAGTGCTTCAACCTGCATATTCTAAACGATAAAAAAATTGAAGCGCTGATTGATGTTAATTTTAGTATGGAAGAAGGCGAAATAGTAGGGCTAACCGGAAAATCAGGTTCTGGCAAATCAACCCTGATGAAAACTATTTACCGGACCTATCTTGCCAGCTCTGGCGAAATGAATTATTTATCAAAAACCTTTGGGAAAATAAACCTGGTGGAAGCCGATGAGCACCAAATCCTTCAGCTACGCCGAAAAGAAATTACCTATTGCTCACAGTTCCTGAAAGTAATACCCCGTGTAACTGCTATTGATGTAGTGGCAGATACCATTGTTAAAAAGGAATCGGACAGACCGTTAGCCAGGGAAATTTCGACCGATTTGATAAAGACTCTTGGTTTGCCGCCTGAATTATGGGACGCATTTCCATCAACTTTTAGTGGTGGGGAGCAACAACGTATAAACATTGCCAGGGCTATTATTGCCAAGCCCCGCTTTCTATTGGTAGATGAGCCTACCGCTTCGCTGGATACAAAAACCAAAGACATTGTTATCGAATTAATTCTTGGCCTGAAAAAAAATGGAACTTCGGTACTGCTTATAACGCATGATGAGTATACTCTGCAACGCTTATCAGATAAAACAATCCATCTCCAGCATGGACAAATTCTCGAACAGGTTTTTGCGTAAGGTTGTTTTTATTTAGGATATATAATTCAATATCCACATAATGCTATTAAAAGAGATCCTAATTCTATTATTCAACTAAATTATTAGTGGATGAATAACATTGTTATAAATAATGCCAAAATCATAACTCCTAAAGAAGTGATATCCGAGGGGACAATCATTATTAAAAACGGGGTAATAGCAGAAATCCTTTTGGAACCCAAAAGGAACCAATCTGACGACTTTATGGTATTCGATGCACAAGGAAATTATCTAATGCCAGGGATAATTGATATTCACACCGATGCAATGGATTATGAAATAAATCCCAGAACTTCAGCTGATTTCCCGATTGATGTTGCTTTCCGGGAACTCGAAAAACGATTGTGCGGGGCTGGTATTACAACGGTATATCATTCTATTCATTTGGGTTATCGCGATGCAGAATTCAATCTTCGAAGCAAATATTCCAGAAAACAGGTGTTCGAGAGCGTATTTGAAGAGTCGTTAAAACATACCATGATTCATAACAAAATTCATCTTCGGTTCGAAATAAGTGGAAACGAAGATTATGAGCTATGTTTTGAGCTGATAGAAAAAGGGTACATTTCTTTATTCTCTTTTATGGACCATACACCAGGTCAGGGACAATATCCATTCGACAAGTACCTTGCCATGGCCGAAAAAAGAGGATTGACAAAAGACCAGGCTATTGCTGAACTTGAGCGCAAGCGGTCGCGACCCAGAATTAGCAAAGAACAAATTCGCGTTTTGATAGATTTTTTGAAAAGGAAGAATATTCCAATCGCTTCGCATGACGACGATTCAGTCGAAAAAGTTGCTGAAAATCACGATATGGGTATCACTATTTGTGAATTCCCCATAAATATGGAAACGGCTCATAGGGCCACTGGTTTAAAAATGTCGGTAATTGGAGGGGCTTCAAATGTACTGCGTGGAGGCTCTACCGGTGGTAACTTAAATGCAACCGATGCTATTGCCAATGGGGTGATGGATACCTTATGCTCCGACTATTATCCCCCTGCAATCCTGCATAGTATATTTATGTTGTTCGAGCAAGGTATTCTTCCCTTAAACGAAGCTGTTAACATGGCTACCCTTAATGCTGCAAAAGCTGTAAAAATTGATAATTTAACTGGGAGTATTGAGGTAGGGAAAAATGCAGATTTGGTTTTAGTAAATTATTCTCACACCTTTCCAACCGTATTGAAAACAATAGTATCGGGCAATATTTCTTCAAAATATAATTTAAAATCCCAACCAGTATTTGAATATAGTAATATATCATGAACAACCTGATTATTAACAATGCACGAATAGTAACCCCTGAAGAGGTTAAAGCAAATGGATCGGTACTCATTGAAAACGGTAAAATTGTTGAAATTGCATCCAAACCATTTAATAGTGGATTATTTGGATATAATTCCATCGAGGCCAATGGAAAATATCTTCTCCCGGGGATTATCGATTTACATACCGATGCCATTGAAGTAGAGATTTGCCCCAGGCCTGCTGCCGATTTCCCAATCGAAGTTGCCTTTCGGGAACTTGAAAAACGGATGTGCGGAACCGGGATTACCACTGTATTTCATTCGATGCACCTGGGTTCACGCGAATATGAAAAAGATTTCAGAAGTAAATACAAACGCCCGGAAGTCTTTAAAAAAGTTTTTGATGCTTGCCAAAAGCATAATCTTCTTAATAATAAAATTCACCTGCGCTATGAGGTTACAGGACTCGAAGAATACAACTTCTGTTATGAACTTATTAGTAATGGGTATATTTCGTTTTTCTCTTTTATGGATCACACTCCCACTGAAGATTTGTTAACAGAAGAAAAGTTAGAAAAATTCTGCCATCGCAAGCGGATTTCAAAAGAACAGGCTGTTAAAGAAATTCATGAACGAATGGAACGTCCTAAAATTACAAAGGAGCAAAAAGGCGATCTAATTCATTTTTTGAAACAAAACCACATTCCGATAGCCTCGCACGACGACCGGACAACCGATGTTATTGAGCGAAACCACCAAATGGGTATTACAATCGCCGAATTTCCAATCACAATAGAAGCGGCTGCAAAAGCTGTTGAGTTAAAAATGGATACTGTTGGCGGAGCCGCTAATGTTCTGCGCGGTGGTTCCAACCTTGGAAATATTAATGTTCAGGATGCCATTTCGCAAGGGCTTATCAATATTCTTTGTTCCGATTATTATCCACCTGCTATTTTGCAAAGTATATTTATCTTATTTCAAAAAAACATTTTATCCTTGCCAAAATCAGCTAACCTGGCTTCCCTCAATGCCGCAAAAGCTGCAGGTATCGATAATTGTAAGGGAAGTATTGAGGTGGGGAAAGATGCAGATGTACTTTTGGTAGATTATACCCATTCTGGTCCAATTCTCGAAAAAAGCATTGTTGGTGGCAACATTTCAGGCGAATACAGTTTAAAATCTGCTAAAATATATGAATACTACAATTGAAAAACCAAAAGCTGACTTCTTGTTTGAGGAATATCAATCGAAGCAGCACTTTGCTATCGGCTTCGAAAATATTCTCAAACAATCGCATGCTTTGCACCATTCTGATAAGTTTATTTTCGATGGCAAAAATTGGATAATTAAGCCTTATCATGGCTTTGCGGTAGTTTCGATGGTCAATAACAACCCGGGTAACGAAATCCTGCTTCAAAACCTGTCAGACATTAAAAAGCATCTTAATAACCGCTTAAATAAGCGGGAAACATATTATATGCTACCGGAACATAGCTTTCATCAAACCATAGCAAATACCCTTTCGGACAAAAGGTTTTATGAAAATATTGTGAATAAGGGTTTGCTGGATATTTTTCCTGAGAACGTGGAAGGCGCTTTTAATAAAATTCGCCTCGATTTCAGGAATGGCCCTATTAAGATGAAAATGATTGGTTTAAATGTTTTTGGAAGTTGTGTGGCTTTATTGGGTATATTCGGAAAAGAAGATGATTATCAAGATATTCAGAGTTTTAGAAAGCAGTTTTACAGCGATTATAAAATTCAGGCAACCGACACCAAATGGACACGCCCATTTGTAGGTCACATAACGCTAGCTTATTTGGGACGGGAGATAAATAACGAAGAAAGAACTTTGCTGGCCGATATAATTAATGAGGTAAATTCCTCATTTGATTTTAACGATGCTGTTTTCAATATTACCCAAACAGAGCTTCGGAGCTATACCGATCTCTCCTGTTTCAATAAAATAACTAACTATCCGGTATTTAATTTTGTAAAATAAAACGTTCATGTTACACCATATCGATTATTTCCCAGAAAAACCAGAAGGCGCCGATGCTAAAATGCTGGGGGAAGAACCTTATATCCATCCTACCTGCAAGGTCCGTGATAGCAAATTAGGAAGTTGGATAGCACTGGGGCCAAATACTTCAATTTCTGAATCGAGTTTCGATGACTATAGCTACACTGCCGGAAATGTTTCGATTGTTTGGGCTACCATAGGAAAATTCTGTTCCATAGCTAACGGAACACGCATAAACCCAGGAAACCATCCGCAATGGAGAGTTACCCAGCATCATAGTACCTACCGCCGGAAACGTTATGGTTTTGACACAGTAGATGACGAGGAATTTTTTGGCTGGCGAAAAAGTCACCACTGCCAGATTGGTCACGACGTTTGGCTTGGAACACGGGTTATTGTAATGCCCGGTGTTAAAATAGGAACAGGGGCTGTTGTTGGCGCCGGTGCTTTGGTGACTAAAGACATTGGCGATTACGAGGTTGCTGTGGGCGTTCCTGCTCGTGTAATTAAACTTCGTTTCCCAAAAGATCAGATAACAAAGCTTTTAGATTCGCAATGGTGGGAATGGGACAGGCAAACACTTGAATCGAGGTTCAACGATTTGCTTTCAATCGATCAGTTTATTGAAAAGTATTGCTGAAATATTAATACCCGAAAAATGTTTAAACACATCCTTTATATTATCCTGTTTGGGTTTTCAGGAATCATCTATGCTCAAACATTATCAGTCGAAAAAATTAAGGAAAACCAGTTTGTTATTAAACCTTCCGAAAAAGGTAGATTATACTGGAGTGCAAGTGCCGATAGTTGGAATAAAGCTGTTAAACTGAAAAGGACAGGCAAAACTGACACCTTTCGAATCCAGGACGTTCAGCCTGTTATTATGCTAAAATTACGCGGAGGCAAATCAATTTTTGCAGCTCCCCGACCAGTTGAATTGCAGGGAGGAATTAATTTTCGAGATTTGGGAGGATATATAACTAAAACTGGCAGGCAGGTGAAATGGGGCAAAATATATCGCTCGGCCGATATCAGCAAATTAACCGACCAGGATTTAGTAACCTTAATAGCCCTGAACCTCAAAATGGATTGCGACCTGCGGGGCGAGAAAGAGTCCGAAGCAGCTCCCGATCGCTTACCCGAAGGGGTAGAGTACATGCTTTTGCCTGCCGGTAGTGAAAATATAGGAACAGCAACTGCCAGCTACGACAGATATATGAAAGGGATTGAAACCGCCGACTCCTTTATGCGGGTATTTTATGCGCGAACCGACCATCTGGCAAAAAAATACAAACCCATGTTTGATGCATTATTGAAACTTGGAAACGACCAGGCATTGCTGTTTCATTGTACCGCCGGGAAAGACCGCACAGGTATTGGTGCAGCTCTAATCCTTTATGTGCTTGGGGTAGACGAAGAAACTATTCTAAAAGACTATGAATTGACAAATTTATACCGGAAAGAATATAACCATAAAATGATCAAAACATTAATGAATAAAGGTTTGTCAGAGGAAACTGCAAATTATATGATGTCGGCACAAGCAAAATTTTTGAAAAATGCAATAGAGGCAATAAAAAACGATTTTGGCAGCCTCGATTTATTTTTGCTGAATGAAATGGAGTTAACAGCCGATAAGAAAGCTTTACTATTGAACAAATATTTGTACTAATTTAATTCGTTCTATTATATATTGAGTGATTGTTATTTTTGTTTCTCCCGAAAATAAAATCACATCGCCAAATCCGCAGTTAATAAGCTAATAAGGTTGTTTGTTGATAATATTTAATATTACTACTAAGGTGAGAAAAAGTAAATAAGGTTTTGTAATGGATTTAAAAACCTTATTTCTTAAAAACAGACCTTAGTGAAATATTATAACTGATAAATATTAACCTCATTACCTTATTTTTCTAAAAATCAACCTTTGCATAGAAAAGAGACATTTTATTTGCTCACAATAATGTAACAATTGCATGATACTTTCCTAATATATCCATCTTACTTTCCACCCAAAAAAGGAAAGATGCATAAAAAATTTTTACCATTCATATTTCTGATAGCCTGTTTGCTTTACAGCGCTTGCAAAAACTCTGAGATTAAATCCAATTACCCTGAAGTATTGCGTTTTGGAGTTTCTACCCTGGAAGAAGATCCGGAACAGGCCCGATACCGCATGAAAGGGATGAAAGCTTACCTTGAAAAGGAATTGGGTATTGAAGTTGAGATTCATGAGGTGAGTGGCTATGCTACCATTATTGAAGCCTTGAAATCAAAAAAACTCGATATTTGCAGCCTGGGAAGTTTTTCCTATATATTGGCTGCCCAATCGGCTAATGTAGAAGCTATTTCATGTCGGGGTACCCTGAACGGAAGACCTGAGCCCTATCATGGTGTTTTAATTACCAGTCCTTCCAGTGGCCTAAAAAGTATCGACGATGTCAAAAAAAATGCCAGCGGCTTAACCCTGGCCTTTGGAGATCCGGCTTCTACTTCCGGTCATTTAATACCCAGGGCTTACCTCGAAACTATTGGACTTACCAATAATAAATTCAAACAAACGTTTTTTACCAATAGTCATTCTACTACTTTTTTTACTGTGAGATCGGGAAAGACCGATATTGGATGTGTTTCCGAAAGTACCATCAACAAACTAATAAAAGAGGGCAGGGTGAAAAGGAATGAGTTTGTGGTTCTCTGGAAATCCGACCCAATTATCAACAGTGCTATTGGTATCAGAAAAGATCTCGATATCGGCTTTAAACTGGAGGTACAAAAAGCACTGGCCGATTTCCGGTTTAAAGACCCTGCAAACTGGAAAAAGTATGGAGTGCTTATTGCCAAGCAAACTATATTACCATACGATTCCCTATGTTTAATTAATGCGCACGATTCGATGTTTAACGAATTAAGACAATTATCGGGTCGTTATAATTTATTAAGGCAAAAAAGATGATTCTCTTTTTTAATGGAAAGCTAAATTAAAGCTAACTATATTCTAACACAGTTACTTTTTATTTATCAATAATTTCCGCATCGCCACCTTTAACCAACCTGCTGAAATTAGTAAGGAGTAAGTCATTTTTTCTCTGTAGCACTTGAAACGCGCACCAATGCATTTTTATCAAAAGGAATTACTATAAAATTCCGACGCAAGTTATAAAGCAAAAAATGTTGTGGATTAAGTTATTAAGCAACACCTAAAAGATACCCTATGAAATTTATTTTCATGATGCTACTATGCATATTTTTGTCCCTGGTTAGTTTTTGTCAGCCTGCTATGCTGTCCAAAAAGATGCCCCAAAATATAAGTGGAATTGTAGTTGATAATAATAAGCAGCCAATTGAATACGTAAATTTATTACTTTATAACTCTTTAAATTCGGCGCTGATTACAGGCGTAGTTTCCGATAGTAAAGGGGTGTTTGTTTTTCCAAACCTTCAACCGGGTAAATACTATATTAATTCAAAATTTATTGGCTTTAAAGAGAAAAAAGTTTTGAATTTACTATTGAATTATGGTAAAGGAGATCTTATACTTGATACAATTGAACTTGAGCCGGATGCTTATCAGTTAAAAAGTGTAATTGTCCAGGGGAATGCAAAATCGGTTGAGAACAGGTTGGAAAAGAAAGTGATTAATGTGGGTAAAGATATTGATGCAGGCACAGGAAATGCTGCTGATATCCTTCAGAAAGCTGCCTCTGTCAAAATTGACGATGAAGGTGCAGTTTCATTGCGGGGCAATGACAATGTCACGATCTTGATAAACGGGCGGCAGCAAACTATGAGTGGGCAATCTGTGCTAACCACAATTCCGGCTTCTTCCATCGAAAAAATTGAGATTATATCCAATCCTTCTGCAAAATATCAGGCGGAAGGAACCGCCGGGATTATCAACCTTATTCTTAAGAAAAATAAAAAGGACAACATTAGCGTTCTTGCTTCGGTTAAAGCTGGTACAGCCCGGAAATATGCTGCCAACCTAAATACTTTTTACAGTAAGGGCATTTATAATTTTAACCTGCAACTAATGTATAACAACCTGGGCAGATGCAATAATTCCTACCGTAACAGGCTTTTCAACTTTCCGGATTCAACAGTATACTTTTACGACGATTTTAAAAATCGAAGATATAGGGATGTGGATAATTTTGTTAGTGTTGGTAGCGGTATCGACCTCAAAAACCTCGAATTTTTTGGTTCTGTAAAATATGGGTTGTTCGAGCTGAACAAGATAAAAACCGGCGAACAAACCAGAAGGGCAGAGCCGGAAAGTATCGGTTTAGATTTTTGGAGCCAAAATATTACAAAAATTCACTGGAACTATTTCGAGACAGAGATAAATATTAAAATTAAGCCAAACAATACAAACCACGCGATGGAATTTTTACTTTATCGCTCGCAGGAGATTGGCAAGGACAGTTATAATACACATTCTTATCCTAAAAATAGCTTTAACGAAAAGACTGGTAACGACGAAAGAATCACTACCGATCAAACGGGGCATTATCATATTTACCAGGCAATGTTCGATTATGCTTATTCACTTAACAAAAACAACCATTTTGAGTCAGGTTTTTTCTTTAAAGAAGTCGACAGGATAAATATTTTTAATAAAGGAGATTTTAATTTCGGCACAAATACCTGGGATTATAATCCTGAATTTGAAAACAGGGTTGCCAACACGCATTTAATTTATGCCGGCTATTTGAACTTAAACGGAAAGTGGTCGAAACTCAATTATCAATTTGGGATTCGGGCGGAGAAGGAAAAGAGGGATATTCACATGTCGATGCCCGATTCATCAATAAATTTTTCAACTTTTGACTGGTTCCCATCAGCCTCACTTAGTTTTGAAATCACCCCCAATTTAAATTTTGTGTCAACGTTTGGTAAGCGTAAACAAGTTCCAAAGCTCTGGGCAGTAGTCCCCTTTACTTATGTTGACGATAAAAACTTTAGCACTGTTGGCAACCCGCTCCTGCGATCGGAATTTGCTGCAAAATGCGATATTGGGTTAGAATACTCTTGGGAAAAACTGACCGGTTCCTTTTCGTATTTTATAAACAACCGCAGCAATCCGATCATGCTGGTGCAATCTACGGGCGGGGAGTTCAAGAGTTCGGGCAACTGGAGCAATGTTCGCAAACACGTGATGCAGGGAATTGAAGCTGGGAACAAGCTACCAGTCTCTAAGCATATAAACATAAGCCTCGATGGCAGTGTTTACTCCAACCACTTTGCCAGCGATTTCAAGGATAAGGTATTCAACAACAAAGCTATTAACTGGTATGCAAACCTGATTTTCGATTTTACATTGGGGAAATCTACAAAATTACAAGTATTTAATTCCTTCGGTAGCAAATACACCATGTTGCAGGGGTACTATACACCGCTTTATTATACAAACCTCAGCCTTAGCCATTCTATGCTGAATAAAAGCCTGGTTATAGGGGTTAAGACAAACGATATATTCCAAACCCGGCGCACTTATGCCAATATGCATGAGTGGGAAGGGTATTATGCCGAATATTTTAACTGGGAAAAAAGGTATGTTTTAGTGAGTGTTATGTACAATTTCAACAAATACCAGAACAAGCAGAAAGCTATTGAATCGGAACGAGGGGCGATGTAGGAATGGGAAATTGTAAGAGACTGTTTAAAAATGAAACAAAATTATTTTTTAACACAGAGATATCTGTTTTGATCTCAAAAAGAATTCTGTTCCTTGAAAATTAATGCTATTAAATAATTCAGGATATTGAGAAGGCACGGAGGGCACAGAGTTTTAGAAATCGCTGGCGATTTCACTTCCGTGACCTCTGTATTTTCTCTAAAAACAACCTTGATTAGTCGCTTTTTGTTATATGCTATCTCAATTGTTGCTTAAGATTCATTATTTATTCTCTGTGTTAAATTTAAACAGTTTCTAAGTTTCAAGAATTTTTTTATATCATGGACTATTTTATAAAAACCGGCTTCGATCAGATGGATTTCGACCGTATTACGGCAATGCTTGAAAATGCATTCTGGAGTACCGGCATTAAAAAACCGGAAGTTATTAAGGGCGCGCAAAATTCGGCATTGCTTGTTGGGGGTTTTAACGAGGAAAATAACCAAATTGCTTACTCCCGGGTAATTTCCGACAAAACCCGTTTTGCATATATCCTTGATGTGTATGTGGACGAAAATTACCGAAAACAGGGCATTGGTCAGGCCATGATCCGGCATATATTGTCAAATCCTGAGCTAAGCGATGTATACCAATGGGCATTAATTACCAAAGATGCGCATGGAGTATATCAAAAAGTTGGGTTTTACCCTCTTCTCCATCCAAACAATTGGATGCAACTCAGGTTCGACAGGCCGATGAGATAAACTCAGTTCCTTTCTACTACAAAAATTACTTTTTCTACAAAATTCCTATATATGTTGTAACCTTTTCATCCTTTTTTCCCACTTATGGTTGTAATTAATTCGTAAATGAGACAAGTTACAAACATCGAACTTATTGATAAAGCACTGAACGACGACAAGAAAGCCTTTAGCATTTTGGTCGACAGGCATTATACCTTTTGCATCAATAAGGCAAGTCGCATTGTTAATGACCACGACCTTGCCAAAGACTTGGTACAGGAAGGTTTAATGGAAGCCTACTTCAACTTATGTAAGCTTAGTGATAAACATGCTTTTAAACCATGGCTGGGAAGTATTATTCACAATGTTTGCAACAATTATATTCGCAAGAATAGCAAGAAATACGCTTCTTTGAAACATTATTTCGACGAACAACAAAGTATAGAAAGCAATGCAGAAGGCAAAATTGTTGAACTTGTTTTGCAAGCTGTGAAAACTTTAGATGTGTCTTTCGAAGCCATTGTCTATGCTTTTTATTACGAAGGGAAAACCATTAGCGAGATATGCCACGAGCAGTCCATTACTCCGGCATTGGCAAAAGTGCGACTGCATAGGGCGCGTATTGAGTTAAAGGCCATACTGCTCGAAAAACCTGAAATGAAGGAATATAAACAATATTTTAAAAGCAAAAAAACAATGAAAGAAGTTAAAATCATTGACCTCATACCTTCAAGCAATGACTTAAAAGCTTGGGTAATTACATTGCTCGAAGAAGAATCCAATTTGATAATACCCATTGTAATCACAACTGAATTGGCCGCTACTTTGGCTGCTGGCATTAAAGGTATTGTTTTGCCACGTCCTCTAACTCATAATTTATTGGCTGATGTTTTAAGCACCAATGGGATACAGCCCGAAAGTGTTTATATAAACGATATTGAGAATGGCGTCTACCTTTCCGTTTTAAAAGCAAAAAGCCAAAACGTTGCACATGAATACGATGCCCGACCTAGCGATGCCATAAACATTGCCGTACGATTCGGCTGCCCGATTTTTGTATCGCAAGCCGTTCTTAAAAAAGCAGGTATTCAAATCCCTGAAAAGTTTGGAAATCAACCTTCATTGAAGAAAGGAATTGGTCAATTGTTGCAGTATATCGAAAATGAACAGTTAAAAATTCAGGAACGTTTTAACTCAGCTAAAAATAAATCAGCCATTGATTTACAGGAACAAGCCGATAAACTGATGAGTTTTGTGTTTGAGGAATGATTGGGCAGGCAATGGTTGGGTATATTTTAAACCAGGATGATTTTAGAGAAATATATCATTGGCTATTAGTTACAAGAGATGCCCATGGCGTATTTCAAAAAAGTAGGATTTCACCCTCCTCTCCATCCAAACAATTGGATGCAACTCAGGTTTGGCAGGCCGTTGAGATAAAATCAGTTCCTTTCTATGCTGTGTTCTGTATATAATTTACTAACTTATATTTAAAGTTATTTTAAGACAGTGCTCCCCGGGTTTGATTATCTTTGATTTCTAATATAAACGAACATTCATATGAACCTGGTATCCCACATTTCTCTTCCTGCATATCGATCCACAATGTTTGATGTATGGCAAACTCCAACCGGGTATTTTATAAAATTTTGATAAAATGAAAATATTAAAATATAGCCCGGTTTGTTGTACAGACCGGGTTTTTTTTTGAACATCTAAAACCAACCATACATGACAACTAATAATTTTGAACCGCAATTCCTGAGGGCTTACCAGTACCTTGAAACAGGAGAAGTATGCAATGCCAGAATGATGTTGGATGAGATACTGCTGAATGAACCCGCTTATGCCAGAGCTCATTATCTTATGGGATGGATATATTTAAACCACATGGCCGATTACAAAAAAGCCGAAAAGCACTTCAAACTTTGCCGGCAATATGAGCCGAACTTTGCACCGAACTATACAGTTTATGCCGATGTTTTGACAATACAGGATAAGCTCGATGATTTGATATCTTTGGCAACCGATTCACTTAGCGTTCCTGGGATAGACCGCTCGTATATGTTCTACCAAATTGCAAGGGCAAAGGAAACACGCGAAAATTATCGCGAAGCTTTACGGTTTATCAAAAAGTCGAAAAAATACAGTACTTCTCCCGACTGGATGCTTTTTATCAATAAGGAGAAAAGCCGGATTAGCAGAAAAATTGGGTTTTTCAGACAAATAGCTGCATTACTTTGAAGAGATCGGCTAATAGAAAATTATTTACTTGAAAATTGCTGGTTTTCACCTTTATAAATTGTTTAATACCCTAATTCCTTTCAATAAAGGAGAAAAATACATGTTTATGGAATCACAATTTCTTCTTTGCGAAATGCATCATAAGATTCTCCTTTATAGGAAGGCAAAGTAATTTTCAAATCTGGATCCAGCCAAATTGTTATTGTTTTTCCTGAATATATTGATTTTGAAATAGGAACACTTATTTCTGCTGTTTCAAAGAACATATTAATAATACCATCTGAAATGCTTGCATTTGTTTTTCCAGATATCACCATTAATGTATTATACATTATTTTATACTCAATATCTACAGGCTTTCCGGTAGCAGTAAATTGAATTTGTGCTTTAAAACTTACCTTTTCATTCAGATAAGTTGGTTTACTTTTAAAGGAAACTAATCCCTTGTTCAATAGTGATTCGGAATTTGGTTCTTTTGAACATGTTGTAAAAACATAGACAATACTCAATAGAATAAATATTTTTCTCATACTTTTTATTATAAATATACTCGTGACATATGACTTTCACATTAAATAATTCTGAAGGTTGACATAAATTAATGATATGTAATGGAAGTTAAATTATTACTGTTTTTATGAAGAGTAATCCTATTTTAGTCCTCAATATAAAATTACTGGTTTTTAGCATTATGTTTTTATTTGAATTTAACCTACTAACCAGCGGAAAGAATCCCCTCGGCTGAATGTCTAAATATTAAAAGATTAGTTGTTAGTCCCCTAATGCATTACGTTAATCTTAATTGTTATTAATGTTCAATTAGATATTTATTTAAACTTAATACCCTATTAAAAGTGGCTAAAGATTAGCGACCGAACTTCGCCTTCGAAACAAACCCTAAATTTTTGCTATCCATGAAAAAATTATTTTATTTTTCAATTTTAACTTTTTTCCTTTTCTCTCTCAATGTCTTTTCGCAAGTAACCACCTCTTCCATTCGGGGGATTGTACTCGATGACAAAAACGAAGCACTTACCGGGGCTACTATTGTAGCTATACATGTTCCTTCCGGAACCAAATACGCCAACATTTGCGATTTGGACGGACGCTTTAATATAAGCAATATGCGTATCGGTGGCCCTTACCAGGTAACCGTTTCACTGATAAGTTATGCGTCTAAAACCTATAACGATGTTTACCTGAGCCTTGGAAATGTCGCTGAAATTAATGTTAGCTTAATCCCTTCCTCTACCGAGTTAAACGAGGTAATTGTAACGGCTGGTAAAAACGACATTATTAATAAAGACCGCACAGGAGCTGCCATAAACATCTCGAACGAGGCAGTATCGGCTATTCCATCCATCTCCAGAGGATTGAAGGATTTTACAAAAATCAGCCCCCTGGCAAATACCAGCGGTAGCGGTACTTCCTTTGCCGGAAGCAATAACCGTTACAACCAATTTGCCATAGATGGTTTGGTAAATAACGATGTGTTTGGATTAGCAGCCTCGGGAACCAATGGCGGTCAAACCGGAATCGAACCAATTAGCTTAGATGCTATTGAAGAATTTCAGATTAACATTGCTCCTTACGATGTTCGCCAGGGTGGTTTTACCGGCGGAGGTATAAATGCTGTTACCAAAAGCGGTTCCAATACCTTGCACGGTTCGGCCTATTATTATGGAAACAACCAAAATTTTGTTAGTCAGAATAACCCTGTTACGGAAACAGGAAACAGCAAATATGCCAAATACAAAGATTACCAAGGAGGCATTACCCTTGGCGGGCCAATTATTAAGAACAAAGTATTCTTTTTTGTTAACGGAGAGATGACCCGAAAAAGAACACCGCTTTCGTATGCTCCGGGAACTGCTGGTTCTAACATTACACTGGATGAGGTAAACCGGGTTCTTGCCGTTTTAAACCGAGTTGCACCTGGCTATGATCCGGGAGGTTATGACGATATTGCTTCGGAAACCAACAGCAATAAATTTTTGGCTAAAATAAACTGGAACATAAACGACAAACATAAACTTACCTTGCGCCATAGTTATACATTTGGCGAAAATATTGATATCAGCCGTGGACAAAATGCTTTGCGTTTTTACAACAATGGCGTTTATTTCCCCAGCACCACTAATTCTACCGGATTGGAACTGAACAGTATTTTCAATACCAAAATGGCAAACCGCTTACTTGTGGGCTATACGCGAGTTAGAGATGATCGGGATCCTTTGGGAAATCCATTTTCAACCATTCGGGTGAACCTCGATGGTGGTAAAACAATAACGCTTGGAAACGAAAACTCCTCTGTAGCCAACCAGCTTGATCAGGACATTATATCGTTTGACAACGATTTCAACCTGTATCTAGGAAAACACACCCTTACCTTTGGTACACACAACGAAATGTATAATTTTTATAACTTATTCGTTCAGAATATATATGGTAACTATGCCTATAAAAACCTTGCCCAGTTCGAATCAATTGGTACTGCTACCGAAGTTGCTCCTACCTTTTATGGAATTGGGTACTCTTTTGCCGGCGATGATAATCCTTCTCAAGGTAAGGGAGCTGCTGAGTTTACTGCTTTTCAGTTAGGCTTTTATGCCCAGGATGAATTTAAAGTAACCAATAACCTTCAGGTAACCGCAGGTTTGCGTGTAGATATCCCTATTTTCCCGGATAAACCCGAAAAGAATGCCGATTTCAATACCGCCTATGCCTCGCAGGAAATTTCTACCGGAACAGTTCCGGAAACCAAGTTATTATGGTCGCCCCGCATAGGTTTTAACTGGGATGTGTTCAACAACAAATCGCTTCAGGTTCGTGGAGGAACAGGATTATTTACCGGCCGCGTTCCGTTTGTATGGGTGTCGAATCAATTCTCGAACAATGGTCAGTTAAATGGAGCTTACAGTGTGGGTGGCTCTTCTTCCAGTTCAAATCCAATTACGAATCCTGCCGGTTTAAAATTCACTGCTGATCCATTCAGTCAGCCCTTGGCAGAAGATTTGGGAAAGACCGCCGGAAGAGGCGCCATCAATGTTATCGATAAGAACTTCAAATTCCCACAGGTTTTCCGTTCGAATATTGCCATTGATAAAACCTTGCCTTTTGGCGTTGTAGCAACTGTTGAGGCTATTTTTAGCAAAACCATAAACAACATCAACTTTACCAACTTAAACCGCCAGGTCGATCCTAATTTTGTATTCAGCGGCCCCGATCAACGCGAACGGTATACCTCCGGAAGCGCTGACCCAACCAATAAATCGTATGTAAGTAATTCAAGGCTAAACAGTGGTTACGAGGAAATCATTAAACTCAACAATACCAATAAAGGCTATTCGTATAATTTTGTATTTCAATTGCAAAAAGCCTTCAAAAAAGGGTTGCAGGCGTCGGCAGCCTATACTTTTGGCGAATCGATGGACTTAAACTCCGGAACTTCCAGCGTTGCGTATTCCAACTGGCGCTATGTTAACAACGTTCATGGTTTGAACGACCTGGGGCTTACCACTTCTAACTTCAGTACCCGTTCCCGTATCCTTGGTTTTGTTTCGTATAAAATAAACTACCTGGGCGATTATATGTCATCGCAAATCTCTTTATTCTATAACGGACAGTCGGGTCAGCCCCTTTCTTACATTTATGATGGCGACATGAACAACGATGGCACCTCCAACGATTTGATCTTTATCCCAAAATCGGCCGATGAAATCAACCTGGTTTCGTTTACCAAAACTGTTGATGGGAACACTGTTACAGTTACTCCACAAGAGCAATGGGAGCAACTGAATTCTTTTATTGAAAGTGATGAATATTTAAAAAATCGCCGTGGCGAATATGCACACCGCAATGCTGCCAGTTCGGTGCCATTTCAGCATCAATTTGATCTGCGTTTGCAACAGGATTTCAAAGTTAGAATTGGTGGGGTTGAAAATAAACTTCAGATTACGTTCGACATTATTAATGCCGGTAACCTGATAAACAAGGACTGGGGTCGTCAGTATTATGCTTCGAACCAGCAAATCAGCTTAATAAAGTATGTTGGATTATACGATTCAGATCCTTCGGCAAATGTGAATTATTCCGAAAATAAACCTACGTTCAACTATAACGGAAACGGGTTAACTAAAAACAAGCCATACAGCACTTCCGACCTGGCATCGCGTTGGAGGGCACAGTTCGGTGTCCGATATGTTTTTTAACCATCACAAAGCGAATACTTGAGTTGCCTTACATAGCTTACGATGGTGTATTAAGGGAAAGACTGGGTGCATCAGCACTCAGTCTTATGCTTTTTAAAATCTTTTAAATCTTAAAAATAGAACGTATGAGATTGTTTTTTTCATTTCTGGTTACCATCTTTCTTTTCAATCCTGGAATTGCGCAGGAGAGATATGTGGTGATGGTTTCGATGGATGGGTTCCGATGGGACTATTCAAGCCTTTACCATACTCCCAATCTCGATAAAATTGCTAAGAAAGGGGTAAAAGCCAATTCGTTAATCCCCTCTTTCCCATCGGTTACTTTCCCTAACCACTATTCAATTGCAACCGGCTTGTATCCTGACCATCATGGATTGGTAGCCAATAATTTTTACGATTCCACCCTGCGGTTATCCTATGCAATAAACAACCGGAAAATGGTGGAAGACAAGCGCTTTTATAGCGGAGAACCTATATGGAATACAGCTGGAAGGCAAGGCTTGAAAACAGCATCCTATTTTTGGGTTGGAAGCGAAACGCCTGTGAACGATATGCAGCCAACCTACTGGAAAAAGTATGACGGAAAAGTAAAATACGAAAGCCGCATCGATACAGTAGCAAAATGGCTTTCTCTACCTGAAAAAGATCGTCCGAGGCTTGTTCTGCTTTATTTTTCAGAGCCCGACCATACAGGACATACCTATGGGCCAAACAGTCCAAACACCAAAAAAGTGGTCGAAAACTTAGATTCCTTAGTAGGAGTGCTCACTAAAAAGCTCCGAAAAACCCCTGTAGCAAAAAATATCGATTTAATCATTGTCTCCGATCATGGCATGGGCCCAATTGAAGCATCCAAAAACATTGTTATCGACCAGTATATTTCGAAAAACTGGTGCAAGCAAATTGAAGGGTACAATCCCATATATACTATTTTGCCAGAAGTTGGTTATGAAGATTCTATTTTGTTAAATTTAAAGAAGGTGGAGCATTTACAGATATGGAGAAAAGCTGAAGTGCCTCAGTACCTCAATTACGGAACCAATCCCAGGATTTTCCCCTTGGTGGTATTGGCTGATTCGAGCTACAGCCTAACCTGGAGTTTTAAGAAGACGGAAAAAGGAGGGGCGCATGGGTACGATATCCGCAATACCGATATGCATGGTATTTTTTATGCGGTTGGACCGGATTTTAAAAAGAGGTATCAGCAATCTTCCTTTCAGAACATACATATTTATAATTTGATAGCAAGACTACTTAATATAAACCCGGCAACAAATGATGGCGATATAAAAGTAACCGAGCAAATGCTTAAATAATTGGAATTGGGTTTTACTTTTGCGCTTTTCCATGTTCCCGATGAAACACTCTGAGTCAAACTGGAAAGTTTGAATTATTATGGGTGGGTTGGCCAAAACAATATAAAGTTTAGACTCTAATTTGTATAAAAAAAATCTATGAAAATACTTCTCTATTCGTTTATTACAACAGTTTTAGTTGTATCGTGTAATAAAAACAACGAAAATCCTAAGGTTTCTTTTAAAGAAGCTTCTGTTAATTTATCCACCCATAAATTATCAACCTTTTCTATATCAAATAATTCAAAATATTTTTTAGTTTTTGAATCAGGATTGGGCGACAGCCATTCGGTATGGAATGAAAAGAATATTGTGGAAGAAATGAGTAAAACTTGCGATGTTTTGCTATATGACAGAGCCGGTTATGGGAATTCAGAAACTGGGCCTGTACCAAGAAATATTGACAGATTAAGTGCAGAACTAGATAGTGTTCTCAATTTATTACTAAGCAATAGAAAAGCAATCCTTATTGGTCATTCCCTGGGAGGTATGGTCATACGGGATTATGCTATTAAAAATCCGGACAAAACTGCGGCTTTGTTATTTGTTGATCCATCGCATGAATATTACAATCATCCATCGCAATCGGATGAAGATATGATTTATAATTCCTTTAGCAGTGCATATGGTGCAAAAAATGGAGCAACCATGGAAGCGAGAGAGCTGATTGAAGATTCGCAGTATTTAGAAACACTTCCTGATTTGCCTAACATTCCGGTTATAGTAATAACCAGCATGAAGACTGATGCATCTCATTCTTCTGCAGACAGGAAAGTATGGTTTGATGCCCATGAACTATTGAAAAATGGCATAACAGATTTCACACATGTTATAACTTCAAAATCCGGGCATTATATAATGAGGGATGAGCCCAAGCTTATTGTTGACCATTTAAAGCTGTTGATTGCGAAATTACCCAACAATTAAATAAATATTAATTTATTAACAGAAGTAGACTAACAAAATCCTAATAATCAAATAATAATGTAAAAATGCTTTACTAATAAAGCACATTTACTTTTGGGTAAATGAATAATTTACATTTTATATGAAAAGGTTTTTCACTTCCCTGATAGCTTTTGCAGTATCCACAGTAATTTCATTTGCACAAACTGACCATGAAACTCAAAATGTGATCCTAATAACCTACGATGGCCTTCGTTGGCAGGAGGTATTTAAAGGAGCAGAGAAAAGACTTTTAATAGACGACAGCCTATCCGTTGTAAATGAAATAAACTATTCGGAAAGACATAAATTATTGCCTTTTTTGTGGGGTACAATTTCACAGAAAGGTCAAATTTACGGAAACAGGGATTACAATAACAAAGTAAATGTAAGTAACAACTTTTGGTTCTCGTATCCAGGTTATAATGAAATCCTAACCGGAATTAAAAAGGACAGGAAAATATTCTCCAATCGAAAAGTGTACAATCCTAACATCACAGTTTTTGAATATTTAAATTCGTCCGCAGCTTTTCAGAATAAAGTAGCTGCTTTTGGTTCATGGGAATTGTTTCCTTTTATTTTTAACGATCAGCGCTGCGGTTTTATGGTGAATGCAGGTAACCAACCCATAAATCACGCTCACCTAAATGCAAGGGAAATTGAATTAAATAAATTACTTTCTAATTCTAAATCACCCTGGGCTTGTATCCGCCCGGATACTCTAACCTATAGATTTGCTTTGGAATACATGAAAGAATGCACTCCAAATGTTGTATTTATTTCTTTTGGGGAGACTGATGAATACGGGCACGATGGCAATTACAGCGGATACCTGGCCGCTATAAAAAGAACTGACCAGTACATTGAAAATATTTGGAATTTTGTTCAATCGAACGAACATTACCGCGATAAAACATCAATAATTATAACCACCGACCATGGCCGTGGATACCTGTTTCGCAATAGCTGGAAAAGACATGGGCGATGTTTCTTAGGTTCGGACCAAACCTGGTGTGCAGTTATGGGGCCAGAAACCTATCCCACAGGCGAAGTTAAAACTTCGGGACAATTGCATTCGAATCAGCTGGCAAGCACAATTGCGACTCTGCTTAAAACAAACTATAATTTATACAGTAATATCGGGAAACCAATTATACAGATCGTTAGTAAAGAAACACCTGAAATACTAACTGGGTTTGTTGAATAATAACAAAGTATAAATTTTATCCAAAAAAGGTTCAGTACAAGTGGGAGTAATCTACACATTTACTGAATAGAAGTACGAAGATCAACATTGGAATACCTGCAATTAATAAGTACATTAAATCTTCCTTATTCTTTTGAAGGATTTCTTTTAGATGTTCAATTATTGTTTTCATAAACGAACACTTTTTTGTTTTGCATTATAAAAGTATGAATGATACATGAAGTGATCGTAAACTTAGTATTAAGATAATATTAATGATTTTTAGTGTGTTAATGCTAGTAAATCAAATACTTATTTGTATTAAATAGGTCAGCAGAGCTAATAACTATGAATAATTTAATTCCAAATAAATAATCAGTTTACATTCAGGTAGTTCCTTTAAGTCCTTATGAAAACTGGATAAAATGGAATTGATAAAAGCTCATGAAATTAAGCAATCACGCATTTTAAAAAACATTGGTAGTGGTAGCATGGTAAAAATGATTATGTCGGTTTTCAAAATAGACCATATTAATAAAATCTATGCTGAAAATCATAAGAAACCAGTGCTTGAGTTTCTCGAAAGTATCCTAAGCGAATTAGGAGTTACCTATGAAATCCCTGGTGGTGACATTGAAAAAATTCCTCAAAGCGGTTCTTTTATTATTGTTGCAAATCATCCTTATGGAGGACTAGATGGTATTATTTTAATGCATGCCATTTTAAAGATAAGGCCTGATTTAAAGGTAATGGCTAATTCACTTCTACAACGCATTGAACCTATAAAGGAGCATATAATTGCAACAAATCCTTTCGAAGTAACCACAATACCAAAAGAGAACATTCGAGGTATAAAAGCTTGTATCGAACATCTAGAAAAGGGGAGTTGCCTGGCTATCTTTCCAGCAGGAGAAGTATCAACTTTCCAGAAAGGGTATAATGGTATTACTGATAGAAAGTGGCGAAAAAACATAATTAAACTTATCTCAAATGCAAAGGTGCCGGTTATTCCAATTCATTTTCGAGGAACGAACAGTAAACTATTTCATTGGCTGGGATTAATTCACCCTGGTTTGCGCACGGTAAAAATTCCTTCCGAACTATTCAACAAAAGCCGAAAAATTGTTAAAGTAAGAATAGGTTCTCCTATTTCGGTTTCCGAACAAGAATTATTTGTTGATACTTCTAAATTAGGAAGATACTTAAGGGCTAAAACATATTCTCTTGGCTCAACCGCCGATATAAACCTTTTTTTTAAACAATCCAGAAACAAAACAGAAGAAATAATTTCTCCAATACCTTCGAGTTTATTACTTAGAGATATCGAATCCTTGCCAACCAACTATGAACTATTCCGGCATAAAAAATTTGTTGTTTACTGTTGCCCTTCAAGTTACATACCAAATATTATTAAAGAAATAGGTAGGTTAAGAGAAGTAACTTTTCGGGAAGTAGGAGAAGGCACAAACAGCTCGTTCGATTTAGATGAATACGACTTGTTTTATTGGCAATTATTTATTTGGGATACAGAAAACAGCGCTATTGTTGGTGGGTATCGTGCCGGTTTAGGTAAAGAGATAATGAAGCAATATGGTAAAAAAGGATTTTATACCCGAAGTTTATTTAAGATGGACGATAAACTAAACAGCTTATTAAAAGAGTCTATTGAACTAGGACGATCCTTTATTGTGAGGGGATACCAGCGAAAACCAATGTCTCTCTATCTTTTATGGAAAGGTATATTGTTATTTTTAGTAAAAAACAATGAATACAGATACTTGATTGGACCAGTAAGTATTTCTGATAGTTTTTCGGCAGTCTCAAAACAGTTATTGGTTGATTTTATACAAAATAATTATCTGGATCAATCCCTTTCGAAACTAATAAAACCTAAAAAACCTCTTCAACCTGTTCAAAATAATGCCGAGATTGATATATTAATAGAAGAGGTATGGAATATCAACCAGTTAGAACAAATAATTAGTGATATTGAAACCCCAACCACCCGAATTCCAATTTTGCTCAAAAAGTATTTACAAATTGGCGGTAAAATTGCAGCTTTTAATGTTGATCCGGCATTCAACAATTCACTGGATGGATTCTTAGTACTTGATTTGGCAAATGTTCCTAAAGATGTAATCCAAACTTTATCGCGAGAAACAAATAATAAAGATATAGTGAATCGATTTGAGTTTCGAGATGAAGCAATCTCCGTTAGTTAAAAAATCCTCTAAGGTATTAACACAACAAAGTAATGATTATCCCGATATTCATAGTCTGAATTTATTGCATCAGGCGAGGCATTCTCCAATATGCGGTAAGGTTTTGTAAGGTTATCCTAACCGGGAATTATATTTTAGCTTTGATAGTAAACGAATTAAACGATTTAGGTTGAATCTTAGTACTAAAACTCTGTTCTTTAACCCGAATATTAATATCTTTTACTTTTTCAAAAGGGTTATATATTAATAAGTTTGTGCTTCCGTCGGGATTTGCAAACGCTAAAACATCTTCCCATCCTTCGGTAATAAGTCTTTTGCTTCCTGGCTGCACAAAATGACTCAGATGTTTCATCAGGTAAAACTCAGGATTGAATTTTGCTTTTCGTGTCTTGGAATCTACCGATATCATGGAATTTTGTTTCCAACCCCATTGGCTTTTTCCGGTTTCGTCCAGAATAATATTCCAGTACATATACGAATTTGCACCGTTTGTAAGGTAATGCAGCATTAAACCCCAGGTATGTTCGGCAGCTTTCCAGTCGTTTGAGCCATCGCCACATTCTGTTTCGGTTTGCATCAGTTTCATGTTGGGGTATTTTTTATGTACTCCGGGAATAGCACCTTTACCTGCCCATTGAAAACCAACTCCTTTAACATATTTTGCCGATAGCGAATCGGTTAAAACAGTTTCAATTTTCTCAACAGATGGCCGTTCTATTGTACCCAGCCATATTTGAGCATCTAACTCCTGTTTTATTAATTCAGGTCCTAAATACTTGCCAATAAAGTCGCGAAGTGCCGAAGCTGTCCATACACAGCTTGGGAAAACCTGACACGAATTTGGTTCATTTTGAACATGAACTGCATTTAAATTTACCCCTTCGGCACGGTAAGCTTGTATGAATTTCGCAAAGTACAACGCATATGCCTTTAAGTATTGCTCTTTCATAATAAATTGGTTCTTCCCCTCCATTCCTTCCCCGGCAATGGGTAAGTCGTTTTGAACGGTATCCCGGTGGCAGGCATAATGGTTATTCGTTTTCATCCACGATGGAGGGCACCAGGGAGAGCCCCAAACCTGAAGCTTGGGATTATATTTCATCGCTTCCTTAATATAGGGTAAAAGTCCGGCAGTATCGTGGGCGATCGAAAAGTTTTTCATTTCGAAATCACCTGCCGTTTCATTATAAGAATAAAACATACGGGAATAGTCGTTAGCTCCCATAGGCATTCGGCAAATAGTAAAATTAAAACCAGTGTTAGGGGTAAATAGTTCCTGAAGAATAGAGTCTTTTGCTCCGGAACTCAGCATATTTAAAGCATCCCAACCCAGTTCGTTAAAACAACCGCCAAAACCGTCAATTTGTTGAGCTGTATCTCCGGTGACCGCTAAATCGAAGGGGGCATTTGCGTATGCATCCTTTAAAGCTAGGTTCTTTTCGGTTTCCCATTTTAGGTCGTTGGTGCTGGATATCCATTCAACAGGTTTCTCAGAACATGCAAGTAGAAAGATCGGGGCAAGGAATAATAATTTCTTCATAAAGCTTATTTTTAGGGCAACTAATATACAATTTCTTCTTTTAAAACGGACAAGCATAAAATTGAAAAATGCGATACTGATTTTTCACAGTATCGCATTTCGACAAAATTTTAAAATTAGATGATTGAGTCCAGTCCGAAAAAGGGGGTAATAGACTTTTCGGAGTACACTCATTATTATTTCAATGTAAATCTTTTTTCTTTACAATCGGAAGAACTGGTTCCCACATAGGCTTTAAAATCGCCCGGTTCAGCTTTAAAACTCATATCTTTCGTATAGAAAGCAAGGTCAGAAGTTGATATTTTGAATTTCACCTCTTGTGTTTCTCCCACTTTAATCATTAGCTTCTTAAAGCCTTTCAGTTCTTTAACCGGACGGGTAACACTTCCTACTAAGTCCTGAATGTAGAGCTGTACCACCTCTTCACCGTCAAATTTTCCGGTGTTTTTAACCTGTACCGATATTGCAAGAGTGTCTTGCATCCCCATAGCCGTATCGCTTAGGGTAATATCTGAATACGAAAATGTGGTATAACTTAATCCATAACCAAAGGGAAAGACGGGTTCGTTCGGAATATCTTCGAAACGGGAAACATAAAAATCGGTATCGCTTAGCTTTGGTCGTCCGGTATTTTTATGGTTATAATACACGGGAATTTGTCCCACAGAATATGGGAAACTTACAGGGAGTTTTCCCGAAGGGTTGTATTTGCCAAATACCACATCGGCAATTGCATTGCCCGATTGTGTTCCAAGGAACCAACATTCGAGCAGGGCAGGGGCATTAGCGGCTAACCAGGGGATAGTCAGCGGGCGACCGTTCATTAATAAAACCACAACTGGTTTGCCGGTTTTGAAAAGTTCTTTTGCGAGCTCTTCCTGACGGCCGGGAATATTAATGTTTCCCCGACTATGTGCTTCCCCGCTCATATTGCCGGCTTCGCCAATGGCAAGGATAACGATATCAGCCTGTTTGGCAATGTTAACTGCCTGGGCAAAGTTGGTAACAGAGTCATCAGCAATATTGCAACCTTTGGCATACAATACCTTGGTAGTAGCCGAAACCTGGGCCTTGATTCCTTCTAAAACAGTAACCGCATCGTTTGGATCGCCCATAGCGGTCCAATTACATAACATGTCTTTTTTGGAATCGGCCAGAGGGCCAATCACAGCAATAGTTTTAACATCGGAACTGATAGGTAATATCTGATTATTGTTCTTTAAGAGAACTATCGATTTTCGGGATACGTCACGTGCCATGTTTAAATTAGCTTCGCTCATTACCTCTTTCTTTTCCAGTTCTTCATTGCAATATTTATAAGGATCGTCAAATAATCCGAGTTTAAATTTGATACGTAAGATACGGCGAACCGCTTCATCAATGGTTTTTTCAGAAACCTTACCGTCTTTTACTAACTGAAGCAAATGATCACGGTAGCTATTGCTTTCCATGTCCATATCGTTTCCAGCGTTGGCAGCCAAGTTACCTGCTTCATATTTATCTTTAGCCACGCCGTGGTTTACCATTTCACCAATCGAACCCCAGTCGGATACGACAAAACCTTTAAAATCCCAGTCTTTTTTCAGAATGGAATTTACCAAATAACCGTTTCCGGTAGCAGGAACACCATCGAGTTCGTTAAACGAATTCATAAAAG
>Ga0316608_1000114_pt1 | contig 42170 bp, 46 predicted proteins | sample MIS2016152B_MG_FD_207673 | JGI IMG/M metagenome (GOLD analysis project Ga0316608, IMG submission 207673) | Microbial mat bacterial communities from Middle Island sinkhole, Lake Huron, Michigan, United States - MIS.2016.152B | ecosystem: Environmental > Aquatic > Freshwater > Lake > Sediment... | reverse complement strand
ATCTGAGGATGCGAGGAAGGAGTGAGTCCGAGGAAGGAAAAAAAGGCGTGCATCTGAGGATGCGAGGAAGGAGTGAGTCCGAGGAAGGAAAAAAAGGCGTGCATCTGAGGATGCGAGGAAGGAGTGAGTCCGAGGAAGGAAAAAAAGGCGTGCATCTGAGGATGCGAGGTGAGGGAGGTGAGGAAAAAAAAGGAAGCAAGGTGAGAAGCCAAAAGAAGAAAGACATACGAGGAAACAATGCAAAGCATTGTCAAGCGGGCGAAGGCAAAGCCCAATTCATTCCGCCCGCGGGGCATTTTTTCTCAAAGCATCGTCAGAAGCCATCATTGACTTTTCATCGGAAGTCTCCAGCGAGACCCTAAATCACGTCATTTCGGACAGTCAGGAGGGGACGAGTGCATCGAAGGTCTACACGTTCGGTCGCCTTTGGCAGGAACACAAGGCAAGACCTGCCAAAACTCCCTCTCTCTGGCACAAGTCCGCATTGCCAAGGGGTGGCGACCACCCCCAAGCCCACAAGGGGTCGGCAACGAGGCTTGTGCAAGGTATCCCTCCGAGCGTCCCCTTAGGTCAGACCATGAGTTTGGATGGATAGGAGATATCTCATGATGACCTGCACCGTCGTGCAGATGTTTTTCAGCGGATTTTCTGTTTTCTATCCATCGTAGGCACGAGCGTCGTATCCCCCCTCGCCTTTCGGGGGGCACGCCGTATGGGAAATCGTGCCACAATGTGTAGATACTGGGCATCGACACGTTTTTTCTAGCTATCCTATGCGGTTGCTCGCCCAATTCGGAAGAAATAAAAAGCCTCCCTTTGGGGAGGTTGTCAAGTGGGCTCCGCCCAAAAAGGAGTGCATCCGCACGCTGGGGCAAAGTTCCCTTTTTGGCTTCGCCATACAAAGCTTGACTTTTTATGACACCAAATCTCAATCCATAATCCCTGCCTCTGGCAGTGGAGCAAGTCACATTGTCTGTCTATAAGAGTTGACAAAGATGTTTACTAGGTGATTCTGTTCGGGAGCCTCTTCTTTCTTGGTGGAATAACGCTTATCAAGCTTTTGGAGAACTCTAAAAGCAAGGGATCAATCCTTTTTCATCTTCTCAGAAACTACGTCGCTGACCTGCATTCTTCGGTTTGCAACCGCCTCTTTAATCAATTCCTCATATTCCGTACCGACTCGCCCCCTCATAGTTGTCTTCGGCAACTTCGCTCTAATGAAGGCGTCACCTACACAATACCCATTGGAGATGAGGGCGAGCACGCTCTCCACTCTCGTACATTTGACAGGGTCATCCCTTCGGGACTTCTCTAAAATAGGCATAAAAAGGGGTTTTTAAGGATAAAATTCTCACCTTATCTATCATACGAACTTTTACAATAAAATCAAGGCATTTTCGGCAAGCCTCAAAGCTGGCTCACAGACTGGGATCTCCCGCACTCCGTGCGGGCGAGAAAAAAACAAAAAACAAAATAGCAGAAAAAACAGAAGACGGCGAAGACACTCATTACACTCATTGGGGAGAATACAGTTTATTTTTTCCTCCCACTTTTCCCTATCATGGGGACATCAATGTCGGAATCAAATACAAGTTTGGCATAACGTAGACATTTTCTCGTAAAATAAGAAAACCCTCCCATGTAGACGCACGAGGAGGGAAAACAGCTTGCAACCCTCTAACAGATCGCAACAGGACTATAATGATTTAGTCCCAAATTGCAAGAGCAATTAGCATTTTTTTCAGCCTTTCTTGGTTGTTTTCTTTGCCATAGAATATAAGAGGTAAGGAAATAAAACAAGGTATAAAGCCAATTTAGCTATCACGTTGGGGGGCGAGCCACTTTCAGATTGTCTCAACGTACGACAGCGGTCAGGATTCCGTAGCTATCACGTTGGGGGGCGAGCCACTTTCAGATTGTTTTGGGGTACGACAGCGGTCAGGATTCCGTAATTCTAACAACTGTTTAGGGGTGTGAGTTTATTTGTTATCTCGTTTTTATATCTCATCCGTCAGAGACAGAGACCACAGCACAGGCGGTCATCGGGCTATTCGCCCGTTTTTTTGTTTTTAGCTGGTCGCTACCATTCCGACAGCCTGACGAGGAGAGACAGAGCGGAGCGTGACCATTACGCCCAGAGTGCCATAGGTTGCATTTTATTGTTTATGATTTCCTTGATTCGTCTTGTATTTCTTTCGATGATACTCTCACCTCTTTTTCTGATGTTGGTGAGTTCCCAGTATCTTACTGGGAGTTCATCGGCAGTCGTACCGTTTTTGACTGACATGTGGAGCTGACGACGTTCGGCGTTGATCTTTGGGAGGTAGCCCTTGACTTGCTCGATTTGTGTTTGGAGGTTTTTGATTGTTTCAGATTGTGACATGGTGTTAGAGGGTTAGGAGATAGAGAGTTTTTTTGTTCATCATCTATATACTGATTTTTCTTGAGATTGCAAGGGATTATTGGACTTTTTTTGCATTTTCTTTTGGCTTGTGACCTACGGTTTCATTGTTTGCATATTATATCACATTGATACCTTTTGTCTATCTTTTTTCGACATTTTCCCTTGATTTTTAGACTTTTTTGATTATAGTCTGGGGGTCATCAGATAGAGAGAGACGGCGGACGAGTTAGACGACTCGGGGGAGACCCACGCCATAGGGTGCATTAGTCATCCAGTCACTCGCCATCCAGACAGCTTGCTTCTTTTATTTTTTCCTTTCACTTTTTCATGTCGCAGTTATTACGTACAGAGCTACAGGCGATTTGTGTCGATGATCTCAGAGATTGAGACCCAGACATGATCGACCTTTACACATCAGATTAGACTTTACACCTAGACCAGCACCCCGCAGGGGGTTCGTTCTGACGAGACCATGCCACTCTTTATTTATTAACACTTTTTCTATCATGATTTACGCACAAAAAAAAGAAGAAAAGAAAGTATTTGAGAAAACAGAAAACAGGATCATCGCCGAAAGATCAGCAAAAACAAAGCTTGCCGAGCTAGATGGGGACAATCTGGCAATGTTACAGGGCATACTTGCAGGGGGATTTTTTAAGATTTCCGAGGTATGAGGCAAAGACTTTTCCATAAACAACATAAAAACACTCATAGAGCAAAGAGACGAGAACGGCGTATGATACACAGCCAGCACCTACGGCACCAGCAACCAATGGAGAAACCAAGGAAGGAAAATAAAGAAAGGATCAAAAGGTTGCTACCTAGCAATACCAATGTTTGGGAAAGATGAAGACAAGCCTTTCAATTTCACTTTCAAGGCATTCTTTGCACAATACCAGACGGAAGAAATGACCCTTTTATCTCCTAACCACACTATATAATGTTTATGATTCTATTGTTGGGGGTGCCAGTGTTGGCATTCCTCATATTGAGAGAAGACAAACGCAGATCAGACATAAAGGAGTATAGATACAGATTACAGAAGATGATATAACTTTTTATTTTTTCCCCCCACTTTTCCAATGACAACACAAAAGCAAAACATAATCAAAACACTCGTATTTCACGAAGTAATAAAAAGCAACAAAGGAGAAAAAGCGTATAGACGGATAGAAAGTATAGATTTTATGTTTAATAATGATAAACAAGATATGCTACCATTAAAGTATTATTGCGACAGAGACACATGAAACGAAGATCCCGAAGATTTAAAATTTTACATACACAAGAGAATATTATGACGCAACGTGTTTGCACAATTTGCGACAGGCTACCAATTAAACCGGACATCACATGAAGAACTTGCAGATCAACTAATAGAATTAAACGAATTTGCAGAAAAACTAGAAATATCAACAATATAACAAATTTATTTTTTAACCAATTTTCTCACATGAAAGGCACAATCACTTGCACCAAAGAAGAATTAAGAAAAGCACAAAACAACGGATTATTTTATATAAAAAGCCAAAACCCAAAATCAGGGGCAGAACAACGGCTTTTTCTCGAACCAATCCAGCTTTATGATGGATGGGGTCGACTTTGGGACACCAAAAACGGCAAATACTACATCGAGGGCGAAATGCGGATCTTGTCCAAAAGCTCACAGGTGACAGCTAACATCGAAGAGGCAAGAATAGCAAAAGAGAACCATGGTCATCTTATCATGGTAAGAGAAAACCTTGCACAGTACGTCGGAGACTAACCTTTATTTTTTCCCCCTACTTTTCCTATGACACAAGCAAAATTCAAAATATGACAAATAGTAAAAATCAAATGTCTACAAAAGCGGAACAACCAAGGAAAAATCGAAGGCATAATAAAAGACAAAGACAATAAGCCAGCGTATCGAATAAGTGGGCACATATTTCGAGAAACAGAGCTTGCACCTATAAACTAAAAACCTTTTTATTTCTTTTCACTTTTTTTTTCACATGGCATCAATCAAAACAGCAACACTCACAGGCAACGGACACGACCTGATCATTCAAGAAAGAGACGGCGAGAAAATCATCGCAGAAAAAAGGCGGTTCGTCCATCTGATCAATTTCAACGGAGGCGGACAAAAGAATTTTGGACGTTACGACATCAAAGGAATAGACACCGAGCAAATAAATCTTGGAAATCTCAAACTTAGGCAAGAAGTAACACACGGTGAAAATTGCTATACAAGAGCGGAGACATCAATGTCACAACGAGAGAGAGACAGTCAAAAAAAGTCTTGATATTGCGGGTCTTGCACACTCCGACTATATGGAACTTGTGACTTTATCGAAACAGTCGAAAAAGAAGCAAGAGCACACGATCACGAAATCGAGATGTACAAAACACGACAAGTAAAACTTGGCTATCATAACAAAGAGTTTATTATTACCGAAGGTTGCGGAACCCGCCCAAACGAACAAAAAGAAAAACGAGAAATGGAGGCTTTTTTGTTGATGCAATACGGAGGACAAAAAGCCACACGATACGAAATGGAAAGAATGGAAAACGCAAAAATCAAGATCGACTTCTGACAAGGTGGAGCTTTGGAATACCTAAAAAATAAAACAAGAGAAGCACGAAGAAAAGGGAAACTTGCAATCAAGGAATTTGAAGAAGAAAAAGCGGAACTTGGCAGAAGATTAATTTTGGTACAAAACGACAAACGACAAGAACTTGCAGAGCTAGAATATGACGGCAGAAATATGATCGAGATAATGAGTGAACAAATTGAAGTCAACGAGGAAGAAATGAAAAGACGGCAAGACAGGAAAGACAGGGCAAAAGATAGAGCAATCGAAAACAAGGTCAGAGATATCAACAGAAAAATATCAGACATAAAAGACATACAAGACTTTATGAGAGAAATCGAAGAGACAAAGGGATCATCTATATATCCATTGGCGAAAGCAAAGAACAATGGGACAACATGAAGATTGATTTAATATATTTTTTCCTCATGGTTTTCTATCCCCCAATCAAAAGGACAGCGTCGCCTCGTAAGCGTGCGAGTACGAAAAACTCGCCTTTTTTATCTTTTCACAACTTTTTTATGGACTACACAAAAAAAATAATAGAGAAATTGAGAAACTTCTCAATGATGGAATGAAGATATATAATATCAGAAGGACAATTGAGAGACATAATAGAAGAAGTATGTGAATGATATGTAGAATGATGAGTGATTAAAAATTGTATTTGTTGAAAATGTTTTTAGTTTTTATCTTTTCACAACTTTTTCATGTATGAAACAATCCAAACAGAAAACCAATCAATCGAAAGGTTGGCTTATGGCGAGAAGGAGCCTTACAGCCGATCAAACGTCCAAAGAAGGCTTGCGGAAATTAGCAAACAGGAGCTTAAAGAAGAGCCACGAAAACGCCCAGGCGAAGACCTGAAACCATGGGACACTATGATCTTGGGAAAATTTGGGTACAAAACTTGGGAGGACGTACCAAGCGGGGATCGCGAAGAAAGATATATTGGATAGACCTGACCGCCAGGCGGATCAGCCCACCACCCACCCTTTGCCAAGTGACGGCTATTTTACTTCTTCACTTTAAAACTACGATGAGCATCATAGATAGTATTTCATTTACTGGACACGCAAAAGCTAAACTGTGTCAAAGAACCATGGCAGAGTTCGGAGATACCGAGCAGGCTAAAGAAGACTTGAGAAATGTCGTATCAATCAAAAAGCTAGATGATGGAAAATACAGGATATGGACCAAATGATGGAGAACCTACATATTGAGCGAAGACAAACAGAAAATAATCACAATGTACCAGGTCCAAAGACCTTTTTAATTCTTTACTTTTTTTTTACAATGCACACAATAAAATTCAGATGAAAGACGAAGAAGGGGAAACGAGTTTATGGAAGTCTAATGGGAGAACAAAAAAAAACATACATACACGATCGAAAAACAGAAACAAAAACGGAAGTAGAAGAAGACTCAATTTGACAATTTATATGACTTTTAGACAAAGAAGAACAAGAGATATATTTTGGAGACATTTTAAGAGAAGAATTTGGAAACTGTTGATGTTATACACTATACGAAGTAAGACGAGATGAGACGCGAGCAAGGTTTGAAATAAATACGCTAACGTCGGAGGATTCATTCGATATAATAGATGTAGATGAAATGAAAATAGTATGAAATACAACGGACAATAGAGATTTAAGATAATATAAAGCCTCCCAATTAAGGGGGCTTTTCTTTTTATCTACCAAGTAAAGCAATAACTTCTTTCCTACGTTCCCTTGTATCGGCAACACGTTTGGCGATATCATCACGTGACCACCTATGGCGAACATCGAAAGAGTAATGACAAGAGCGACACATATATATCAGATGGGCAGGATCTATGTAGTTATCACCTAGACGTCAGTATATGTGTGCGACATCAACAGCCTGACGTTTATAACAACACTCGCATGTCACAATCTCCCCAGGATGAAAACCACGATCAAAGAAAATGGAGGCAACATGCTTTTGCATGAATACCCCCTCAAACCATACCAACTCACGATCGTTATTTCGATGTGGAATCATCAATAAGCTTTTTAACAAGTAAATCATCATTATCCTGTTTGCGATCAGCAAGGAGCTTTTTTAGGTTTCTCAAGTGTCTCAAAAGACGGTTTGACAATGCAACGTAGCTTTTCAATAAAGCTCTTGTTTCATCATCGTCATCATAATCATAGAAATAGTAGGGATAGACATTACCAGCGACGTATCAAATAAGAACGCCAGAAATAATAAATATGAGAGAAAGGATCATAAAAGAAAGAGGGTTAAAAACTAAATACTAGCCATATCGCCACGAGGGGAAACATCAGTCTTTGCCATCGCTACACGAGCCATTTGCAAGGATTCATTGTAAAGTTTAGCAAACCCAGTCAATAACTCATGATTATTATCGAGGCGATCGATATACGCTTGCTCATCAATAGTATCGTCTTTGGCTTTCTGGTCCGCAGGAGTCTTCGCCAAAGGCTTTCAAAGAGACTCGACAATATAAGCATCGGACATAAAGTATGCGGATAGCTCGACCCTTTTATGTTTCAAAAGCCTTTCGGCTTCGATCATCTTCATTTTGATTGCATATCATGCTAAGAAAAGTCTCCTGTTGTGGAAACTCAACAAACCGTGTGTGTTTGGTGAGAAGTCACCATCGGTAATACGTCAGGCGAATTTGTCGGCTTCGGCAAGACTATCTTTAACTTGTGTAATTGCTTGGTCAAGATCTGTAAGAGCAGATCACTCAAGACCCTCTGGGATTTGATGTGGCATTTGCGAAAAGAGAAAAAAGGTAAAAGATTAGGGGCTTTTTCATGAAGCCACGTTTTGAATTCTGGAGCATCCATAACATAAAAGTCAGCGAAATGATCAGATAGCTCGCGAGGGTGGGGGAGACGGATAAACGGCAACCCCCACGTCTTGCGATACCAATTTAGACGCTTTATCGTTGGAACTATATCAAACACCTCACAAAACCAAGACCAAGTCAGGTGTCACGTTAGAGGGACAATGTGTTTTTTTGGCTCGATACGATAAAGTAACATAGGAAAACAACTAAGCAGGTAAAAAAGGAGCAGAAAGTTTTGTCTTTAATTTCGTTGTAAGATCAACCATTATGTCTCTCAAATGTCACTTCAAAACGTCATTACTAGGACGATCGGTAGCGTTTACGGCTTCAAAGGTAGGATACGAGACAAAACTTGTATCACCCATCTTGTAACAACCGTATTTCATCGAGAAAGTTTTTTGAATATGGACAGGCGTACGATAGACACGATCAAGTTTCTTCAAAGTGCCAGGCAATGGATCGTTAAGCAAAGCAACTACCTTTTCGCCAACATATTTGGCACCTGCGGACTGTGTATATTTGAGATACATTTTTGCAGGTTCTCGTTCGTTAAACTCATTTTTGAAAAGGAGATACACAACGATAATCCAATCAGGTTTCAAAGTAGAATCGTCGGCCCTCAAAGCTTTCATATATTCCTTGAGATCAGTAAACGATTTGAAATGTTTGTTTTCAAAAGGGACATCCTCTTTCGGCATATACTCACCGTTTGGCATCTTTGGCGATGGTCACATTGGATAATGTGTGAAAACGACCTGATTCATACTTGGAAAGAACTCGGTAGAATTGCCACGAGCATCGCTCTTTTTCCCTACCTTTTCCCATAAATCATACTTCTCGGTTCTAAAAAGAATAATGACAGGAGTTTCCAACGGAAGAGCGTTTGGACCTGACTGTACTTTTTCAACTCAGGATATTCTCGTCTTCTCACCTTGGCGTGAAGCAATGAGCCCCTGAAAGGTAACAACTCATTGATCGTCAGTCTCTCTTTTGTAGCGAAGAGTGGCGACAGAGGAGGTCGATCATCCTTGCATTGCAAGCAATGTTCTTTCGAAATCGTCCATGTCGTCAGTCTCAAAAGAGGCGTCAAGATCATAGTTTGATTTCATAACAGCTCACTCATACGGAGCATTTGGCACAAGCGACTTGACCATGCTTGACGGCAAATCTCACTCATCTCGTGCATCAACATCGAAAACAGGTTCGACAGTTTCTTGAGACACAACAGTCTCGACAGGTTCGGCGACTACGCCATTTTTTTGGGTTTTGACCATGAAAAAAAGAAGATAGAAAAATAAAACATAGGTGAAACGATAAGCAAGGTCTCAAATTAGACACGTCGAATATCGTCTTTGGTAGTAAGTGTAATAACGACGACACTATCGTCAGCAGTCTTTAGCTTGTCTTGAATATATGCGGGTTTTGGAAAGATTTCTTTGTCTATCATTTCATCATTATCGTCGGGAAGGTATCACAACTCGACGAGAGAGTCCAAAAAGAACTTCTGGATCGCCGACAAAACATTTCATTTATCTTTCCTACCCTTACCAACTTTGTAATAGCGGATTAGTTGGTACGAGATCTCAAGAGATCAGTCAATTTTCAATCAGACAAGTTGTTTAGCTATCTGATCACAGTATGCTTTCTTGATATTGTTATATCCATAACCTTTCCGTTTGTTGAAGTTGTTTAGGTTTATCCGGTATTTTTTCCCTGTCTCTTTTTTAGCAGTACGAACAAAGAGCGGAGAAGTGACAACATGGAGCATGAGAAAAAAAAGAAAAATAATAAAACTGACTATTTTCACCGTCACGAGTTGTCGATAGACTGACTTCTTCAAGATACAACAACAGACACAGGTGGACGATATGCAAACTTTTTATTTTGTAACGTCATAGTATTACAAACAAAACTCATAGGGATAGAACCCTTAGGGCCATTTCTTTGCTTGGCGACAATAACGTTTTTTTGCTGGATCGGGTCATTGCATTCTTCCTCGTTTGAGAGAAAAACCACAATGTCACAATCCTGTTCGATATCTCAACTCTCACGAAGATCGGAAAGTTTGGGTGTATTCTCGACCCTTTTCTCAACCTCCCTATTTAATTGAGAGCCAATAACAACAACAATATCCATTTCCTTTGCCAATCTTTTCAATTCCCTAGTCACGGAACCGATAAACGCAGACCTCATTTCCCTACTATCAACCTGCTTTATCAATTGCAAATAATCAATATACACGATATCAAGCCCTTTTGTGAGTTTCAACTTTCTGATCGTGCCTTTAATATCCTGGATAGTAAACTTTTTATCATAAATCTTTAGTCAAGTTTCTTTGATGTGATCGAAAGTAAGGGGGATGATTTCCTTTTGATAATCGTCCCGAGTAGAAACACCAGTGTCGATGATATGATATGATATTTGGCTTTTATAAGACACAAGCCTATAAGCAATTTCCATTTTGCCCATCTCTAACGAAAACATAGCGACCTTGTACTTTTCAATCTGTTCCATAGCAAGGCACGTCATGATCGAGCTCTTACCAGTTCATGGCCTCCCAGCAACACAAATTAATTGTCCACGCTTAAAGCCGCCACCAGTCAGCATGGTATCAATCAGACCAAAACCAGAAGACAAAGATGATCTTTTCTCAGCATAGAGTTCGGCTTGAAATGTAGGTATTTCATCGCAGAAATCAAGCTCATTATTCGTTCAAATCATCTCGGTATACGACTTTTCCATAAAACTTTGTATCTCTTCGAGTGGTCTTTGTTCCATACAATAGCAAGATAATTTCCTCAAATTGTTGAGAGTTTGACGGTAGATAGAGCATTCTTTTACGATTTGGGCATACTCACCACAAGACGACGTAGTCAAAAGATGCGTTTGCAGATCAAACAAATAGTCTTGTCAGATGTTTTCAATCTCTCACATTTTGACCAGTTGTTCGGCAACAGTGACAGAGTCAACAACCTTGTTTTCACTATGTACAGCACAAATTGCTTTATAGATTATTTGATGATCTCTTTTGTAAAAATCCGCATAGGATAATAAAAGTCATTCATATGAGAACAAAAGATTTTGGTCAATCATCGCACCACCAAGCACGCCTTTTTCGGCGTCGATATTATGTGGCGGAAGTTGTATTGTTTCAATTCAAGCCATGGGAAGGAGTAGGAGAAGTTAAAGATTGTTTGATTGCACGATCATACGCATCCATACCGTTATCGTCAATTTTCTTTTTAGCAAGTTGTTCGGCTTTCCGTTTTCCAAAATCAACATTGTTTTTTCAAAAGTTAGTCACTTTGTTTTCTAGCCAAGTAAAAAGTCTTTTTTTTATATCCCAAGTTTTTTGTAGTTCATATCTCATCCTTCATTTTTTATCTGGCTCAGTTCGATGATCATAAAAACTGTCAAGGAGAGATGGGGTAAAAAGTAGTTGATAGTTTTCTACGCCATGAATACAATCTACTATAGTTTTTCTAAAAAGAATTTTCGCAGATATAGATACATTATTACTTATAGATATAGAAGTATTATATATGTCTTTTTTTCCGCCGCTACCACTGGCTACGACTGGTACGACTGGTAAACGTTCACTTTTTGGCTTTAGCATCTCAATCCTCTCTTTTCTATGTCTCTCTATGACGTTTTTTTTGTTCCTATCGCATACCAGTCGATACGACTGGCTACGTGGCGTTACCAGTGGTAAGATTGTGTCATAGCAAACCTTCAATATGGGGTTAGATAACAAAGGTGAGACAAACGTTTCAGAGCGTGGAACTTGTAAATAATCAGATAAATCAAAAAGTAAATCATAAAAATCACATTTATCATCTTTTGATAAGGAAGATAGCATGGATCTCCATGCAGGATCGAGTTGTATTTGGAACATAAAAGTAAATTTGAAAAGATAAATCTATCACATTATTACGTTTGTCAGGATCTTGCCACGCTTGTTATGGATCACCCATTTTTCATTGCCACTATCTCGGACAGTCAATTCTTCGACAGGTCAAAACTTCTTGTGATTACCAGCCATATCGACGATCATACAGTTCTCTTTGTTAGGATGGATACGAAAGCCACGACCAACCATTTGATAGTACAGTCACAAGGACATCGTAGGACGAGCTATGACCACGGTATCGAGCTTAGGGAAATCAAAGCCAGTAGTCAAAACACCTACATTGATTACAACATTCATACCGCTACCCATATCTTGAAACTCCTCCAGTATACCCTCTCTTTCTTTTTTTGGTGTTTCTCCTGATACAGTACAAGCAGGGACATATTCACTTTTTAGCATTTCAAGTATCTTTTCAGAATCCGCAACGAACTTTGTAAACACTAAAACTTTTCTCCTACCTATAACCATCAATCTTTTTATGACTTGCACGACACGATCACAATATCAAATACCATCCATGTACATCTGTAAGACCTTATCATCGAAGTCAGCACCTGATGAGTTCATCTTGAGTTCACCCGGGCGGATACAATCCACATCGAAGTATTGGAGTTTCGCAAGAAAGCCTTGCTTATAAAGATCAGACACCTGCGTCACATGCAAAACCTTTTCAAATACCCTTGGACGTGATCTTGTCAAAAATCTCAACATCGACACATTTTTGTCGTCCTTCAAAAAGGAAATCAAACGATAGGGTGTCGCAGTAAGTCACAACACATTGCACTTGCTTGCCTTGATAAATTTGTGATACATTCACGCCTCGGCATTCACTCCATGACACTCATCCACAATGATATTGTCAAAGTGTGCGAATTGGTCTAGTTTGTTTACTACGGATCAAATAGTGGCGAAGGTGATCTTACTGATTATTTTTTCCCCTACACTTGCCGAGTATATAGAGACATCCTCGATACCATACGACTTGATCTTTTTATAGTTTTGTTCTAGGATTTCCTTTGAGGGCTGGAATACAATCGTGTTTCACGATAGGGCTTTTGCTATACCAGCAATCACCAAAGATTTTCCCGATCATGTCGGGAGGACCAAAAGCCCCCCCTTGATCTTATCTTGTTTGAAAAACGATATTCAAGCCTGCACGGCATTTTCTTGATATGGGCGGAGAGTGTACATGGAAGAAGATTTAATCAGTCGAAACGCCATAGTTTTTTGCAATGGCTCTAAATTCTGTATCATCAAACTCTCACTCAACTGTGACATAGTTTTTTGAAATAACTTTTTTGTGCAGATATCAAAGTTTCAAAACAGCAGTATCAAATTCTTTCATCCATTTAGCAACAGAAGACAAAACCTCCTCAGCTTCTCAAAATAGATTCTCAGTAGCGAGAGACTTTGTAAACATTTGCTCAATACGCTCTGGGACCATTGTGTCAGAAATAACATCATCGACGATTGTGTATGAGTCAGGGGATAAAACGATATAAGCATCAGAGACAGAAGATTCTTGGATATCTGCAACGCAAGACAAATGTTTAATTTTATCAAAGGCAATACCAATATCAAAGTTGCATAAGGTTTGGCTAAATAGCTCAAATCACTTATCACCATCAGTTCAAACAATCTTTGTTGTTCAATTAGACTGAGATATAAAGTAAAGAAAAGACTGTTTTCGTTTAATTCCTTTAGGACGCGAGATCTTTTCTTCGGGGGTACAATTGATCATATTTACAAATCAAAAGTTACGTTCGACGTCCAATCAGGACATCATTTGCTTTACAAAAGCAAAAAGTTTTTCATCGAGAAGCATGGGAGGGGAAAAGGGGAAAGGATAAAAATGGATTAATTAGTATAAAATCAATCGGGAAGTATAAACTTTTTTCATACACTACTTATAGTTTTTTCATCTTCTTCTTGACTAACTCAGTTGCATTCTCAAATATAAAACTTTACTTCTCACACCGAACCTCTTCACTTAACAATTCAAATATTTCAAAACCGTATACTGTCAAGAATTTCCATAGTAAAAAAAGGTTAAAAGCTAAAGATTTTGCACATCAATACGTCAATCCCAGATACTCATTTGTTGGATTGCCTCGCTATGTGTGACACAGTAAAACATCAAGTCATTTTTCTTTGTAAATGCTTCCAAAAGTTCGGATACCTTCCCGACCGTGGATTGATCGAGGTTGTTGATCGTCTCATCGAGAAATAACAATGGGCTTTGCGTGTAAGTTACGACAGTCAACATCCACACAAGGCGGAGTATCACCCTTTGTCATCCTGACAAAGATTTCACATTTCTTTCTCATCTTTGATCATACACAGATATATCAAGCTCCACCTTTCCAGTGTCCTTTTGTACAAGCTCAAATTTCAATTGATAGTCTACAACCTGCGAAAGATAATCATTCATGATATCTTGCAACGATTGCAAGGTGTTACCTAGCAAGATTAACAACAAATCACGAGAAAACAAATCATACAAAGTATTGCAGACATCAACCAACTGTTTCTGTTCCTTTCGCTTCGCTCTGTGAGTCTCAAATTCAATACAGGCATTAGAGAGTTCGGTTTGATAACGCCAATACGTATCACAGTCTTCGACAAATTTCTGTAACCCATCCAGATTGGGGGATTGTTTAATCAACCCGTTTATCTCTGTCCGGCGTGCATTCTTCGTCTCCAAAGACGAGTCTAAATGCTTTTTTTGCAACAGGGTAGATGAAAGTTGCACATTGCAATCAGTCAATTCCTGTGTCAGTTTCTCCAATCAGCTTTTGTCAAATCCAGATATCGCGTCCGATATTTGGGCAAGACGTATTTCGTGTTTTTTGTACTCCGCATGGTTGTGCTTGAAGAGGTCAATGTCATATCACTTTCGGCTTTCGCCTTGGATATTGAGTTCTGTTGTCAGAAAAACGAGGTCATTGTCTATTGTGTGAAACTCAGGTCATACAGGTCTTTGCAAGTTATTGATCGTGTCAATTTGTCTTTGTATATCTCTCTTTTTCGTCTCTATGTTCTCATAATAGTTATCGTTAGCGAGCTTTGTACCTTTACAATCACCATCGCCACGATCGCAGATATATGGGCGTTCACTTCGATTTCCTTTTTCAATATCTTCTAATCTCTTTTTGAGATCACCTAATGGGGCACAAGCCAAATCATACTGCATTTTCTCACGTATAAACGTTGTGGTGATAGTCTTTTTCTCTTTTTCCAAGTTATTTATCTTTGTGGTGTTGGCTTTCATCTTACCATTCATCTCCGACAAATACAAAACCAAATCAGGAAAAGAAGATCAGACTGCTTTCAGACTTTCGTTCATACTTTCGTACAATGACTTTTGGTCGTCAAGTATAGCTCATTTCTCGACAATAAGATCTTCCAGCTTCTTTGGATCAAGTGCATCTAATTTTGCTTGTATCGACGACTTCTGTCTTTCCAAATCGTTTCACTTATTCACCAACTCAACGATATCACGGTCCAACTTCACAACATCATCTCTAATCAACTTGTTTTCGGTCTGTAATGCCTTCACTGCGTCAATTTTTGACATAACTAGGGGTTTGTCATCAGGAAACTTATATGTCCCAGTAACATAATCCAAGGATATCGACGTAAGTTTGTTTTCCGGTTGTCCGATCTTTTCGGAAAGCTGGGTCTTAATCTGTGTATCGATCTCTAACTTTGTTTTTTCCTTTATCCTTTTTGCCGACAATACATCTTTGTATTGCTCGAAATCTCAAAGTCAAAACACATCACGCAGTATATCAAGCCTTTCTTTAGGTGTCACGTCAAAGATGTTGTCGCTGTCTTGCATCAGAAAGCACGTCGACAAAAAGACTTCCTTCGGTGGTAAAATAGAATCGAGGAACGCTTGCTGATCTATCTCATTCTTGAAAGGTTGGAGTTCATCTCCAAGGTATATCAAGGTCTCGCAACTATCTTTCACTTTTCAAGGTTTCAATTTCCTTTCCACACGGTACGTTTTCGATCATTCCGAAAAGGTGATCTTTATATGTGCCGACGTAGAGTTTACGTTTACCATGTTTCTCGTAGAGTACTTGTAAAGCCCATACAAAGGGGCATCAAAAAACAAAAAGCTTTTACCTGACCCAATCGGGGCAGAAATCAAATACTTCCCTTTGCGATAGTCAAAAGACTTTTCACCGACAAATGGTCATATATTTTTTATAGAGAGCGAGAGGAGTTGCATAGGAAAACAGAGAATAGATAAAACTATTTGAGCTTGTAAAAAGATTTGATTTTTTCGGGAGATTTGACAACATCCCAAGTCTTGAAATCTTTGATATCCATAGAAAGGGATCAAGTAAGATATTTCCTTCTTTTGAACTCACTTACGACACAACGTATGAAAAACAAAATACGATTGAGAAATCACTTACGATAAAGAAAGACTTCTACTCAATTACAGTATACAGATGTTATGTTTTGTCAAATGATGATAATTTCATTTCAATTTACAACAATTTTGGACATGAGAAAAAGGGGATTAAAAACTAAAGGATTTTGCACTCACGAAGAACATTCATCGCCAACTCCGTCTTTTCAGCACACTTATCTGATATAATCAAACCTATTTTAGATCTCCAATTGCAATCCTCCGCATGGAGTTCGCGGACGATCTTTTGAGACAAAGCAATACTATCTCAAAACTTTTTCTTCAAAACTACATCATAAAAGTCTCACTTCAGTTTCTCCGTAGGTATTGAAAGCACATCAGTGGCATATATAACGAGCGTAGTCCGCTTGTCACCTAGCGGGAGATTTTTCTCCAGGGCATCGCCATCAATTACCACATACTTGTTCACATCGACAGGAATTTTACTAAATTTGCCATCAAAGTAATTCCAAACAAATTTGTCTTCTGTCTCCGATTGATTGGTAGCCCAAAAAGAGCCAGTACAAAAATAATTGTCTTTCTGACAATGACGGTGGACGTGTCAGGATATAAATTGTACATTTGGATTTGCAGAGATGATATTGGGATCTATAGCAATGTCATCCTTACGAAATACAAGCCCATCTCAATAATCAAAGTCGGCGATGTAATGATGGAAGAAAACGACGTCGACATTTTCAAGATCGGCGAGATGAGAATTAACGTAATCACTAGCAGACTCACCTTTTATACCCATATTTTCAAATGGAATAAATAGACAGTGTTTTCACTCTATCAGATAAGTAATTGGTTCTGTAATAAAAGTAAGTCAATGACTGCGTGGCTCGTCATCACCAAGTTCAAGGATAGTCTTTTGTGCTTCATCAAATACAAACTTGTCACCAAGCCAATCATGATTGCCAGCCATCACATATACGTTTGATTTCTTCGAGAGTTCGAGCAGGAAATCATAAAACTCAGCCATGACGTGTCTATTATAGACAAAGCCTGGCAAATAATCTCAGAGAAACACGATGTTTTCCTCCCTAGGGAGTCAACGAAGTTTCTCCATAATACGGTCTTCTCGTTTGACGTCCAAGTGGATGTCTCAAATTAAGAGCATGGGGAAAAAAGAGGTTAGAGGGTAAAGACTAGCAAGCGTATGTATAGATGATAATGAGCGTCCGCACGCCGTTTGATCAGAAACGTATTAGCAAAGACAGGAGCGTTATCCACAAGGGAAGGTTTTCCATAAACTCACCATCACTTATACACACACCGATATTGGGATCAAATGTATCGCTACGGATACCGAACGCCTGCAAAGCGTATCTTTCCCAACGTTGCAAGGATGTTATATTCTTTTTTTGTAGAATTGCAAGAGATTTTTGGACTTTTTTCTCTGATTTTTGGACTTTTTTCTGCAAAAGAAAAACCCCCTTTCGGGAGCCTATTTGTATCAAAGCTTTCTAAACTCATCATTTATCTTATGCAATAGTTTTCTATAAGATACATCTCATTCAGATGACTCCCAAAGTCTACTATTCCTTGCCATCACTTCCTCGACAGTATAGCAATTATCTTGTGTATGGCATTGCTCTTGTATAATCTTAGTAAGACCACAATGTTTTGCGAAATGTCGGAACGCATCCCGATCGCCTTTATACATCGTACCAACAAAAGCCCGATCGACAGCAAGCCCAGATTGGTGCATGGATACTTTGGTCCATGTCACCTTCTTACTTGTGATAGATATTGTGCGACCGACAGACCAAAGATAAGCCTGACGTTCTGCTGTACGAAGTGTTTCAGTCACAAAGACACGAAGGGCGTATGCTTTACATATCGCCATAAATACCTTGACCTTATCAAGCATCACCTTCTTCAGGAGTTTTAGATCAGTTTGTTTTTTTGGTGCCATTATTTAATTGTTTTAGTAGCTACAGAACGACCATAGATTGTCATTACGATACCTAGAATAGTAAAGATGGACGTGATGACTGTCGCAACATCAGATGGAGAAAGTTTATCAGTGACAAAGCCGACACTAAAAGACACAAGAGTAATAATAGCACCTTGAAGAGTTGTACTTTCTCGCCAGTTGATTGATTCATTCATAGGAAAAGGGGAAGGAAATAAAAGTTATTTGTCCAAAATAGATTTTCTCGACAGCATAGCACGTAAAAGTGCGTCGCTCTCATCGTACTCAGATATGTCGCAAACACTGGAGGCTATTTGTTTTTTTTCCTCGAGGTTAATCTTGATTTGCTCTTTCGTAGCAAACTCATAATCAATACATTGCTTTCAAACACCACAAGAGCGGAGACAATTATGACATCAGTATTCCATGGAAAAAGGGAAGGAAATAAAATTATGATTGCATTCTTTCGTCTATTTTTAGGAGCATTGTTTTGATCCATACGAGATCTGTCTTGACCGCTTCAAGCATGACTTCATTATTGGTGGTCCTTCTTCTGTAGTCATTGGATTCGTCGCAGTGTTTGTCGAAGTCATTTTTGAGACCATAGACAATTTCTTTGAATCACCTAGCGTATCGAACAGTTGCTACAATAGCCGTCAATACTCACCCAACTGCGGAAAGTATCATATTTATTACTGATTGGGTGATATACATTCGTGACATATAAAGAAAGAAATAAAGACGTGGATCGAAGACCTACCCCACACATATTTTGCTATACACTTTTTTTTATAAATTTCAAGCTAAACTTCTACTCATTGTTTGATTACTATGTTTGATATTCTGTTTCATGCTCAAGTCGAAGGCTGGACAGCAAATGACTTTGAAACGGTATTCACATTGTTTGTGACTGGATTTGTACCATTTCATCATGCCGTTGATACAAGAGTGTAGTCTGCGAACGCTCATCATTTTACATATACAGTAAACACTCAAGTGGTAGTTCTAGTTATTCTTATTCTATATCGAGTACTATTTGCCAAGTAGTTTTTATTTGTGTACCAAAATAAGTCAGCTCATATCGCTCAATCCTTGAATAACATCAAACGATTGTCTACATTGAAAAAGAAAGTATACGAGGCAGAGAACAACATCCTAACTGTTCAGTTTATGAACGATACCCTTATCTCATTTCAAGCTATCTTGTAAACGTTAAACTCAAAAGTTCAATATGCTTGTTGTAATGGGTATGCGTAGTTATGTTGATTTATGCTTTCGTAGTATTTTTCTCATTTCTTTACTATGGCGTTTGTTGCTGTATTCGTTACGAGTTTTGACGATCATGTAAAGCTTATCCACCCTTGTGTGACAACAGTATTTCAATCTGCCTTATCGTATGCAAACGTTTCTTTGAATACTATTTGTCTTGCCCATTTGTTGTGGTAGTTTTTGATTTCTTGGTCTGTAAGCACACGATTATATACTCTTGTTTCTATAACTTCTCAGTTTATATATCATGAGTTATTTTCTCATGCTTTAGAAATAGCAAGATAATTATTGTTTTGCAACATAGTTTTGGCAGAACCAGATACAAAAGAACTAGCTACCAATATTCAGTTGACTAGCATTTTACACGATGTATTATTGTAAGTAATACACAAAGTATGCGGAACTCATGTAGTTATAACAATATCATTAGATTGTGAAGTATTATATCAAACATTAAAAATAATAAAACGAAGCTTTCATCAATTAACACGCATAGAATAGTTTATATTCGGAATTGCATTCCCTTTTTCGATTATAGACATATCTCACGAAAAAGAATTTAATTTTATACGTGCCATAAGTGTCACATTTGATGTTATATCTAACGAAACATTATCAGAAACAAATACATAATCGTTTATTCAATCAAACACCATTCATTCTTTGTTTGGATATGCTCAAACTATCGTACCATTGTTTCAGTTCCCACTAATGTCGACAAGTGTCCTTCCGTTTGGTTTCATATTCCAAGCTCCTACAAGTCAAGGCTCTGTAAGTGTTGTTGGTTTGGGATATACAAAGTTTGTTTTCTTTTCTAGGAGTGGCTGTCTATTAAGCCAAGCCTTATAAATTGATTTTATTTGTGTATCTGATAGGGCGGTATTGTGCATTTCTGCCAAGTTCACGCTTCAATTAAACCATCTGTATATATTGGAATCTCAAAGTATTCTCACAGTAAGATTCGGAGCGTATGATGAAGTGTTCGTTACTCATTGTGAAACTCAATCTATAATATATGTAAGTGTCGTTCATACTCTCTTTACTGATATGAAATGCCACCTTCAGTCTTTTATATTTGTTGATGTGAATGTTCTATTTATTAGTGGTAGTAATTGGAAAAATTGCATATTGTTTGATGAGTTTATTGTGAATCAAAATCAACCTCAACCACCTCAAAAGCTTCATAGTGTGAACAAAATATTTGCTGAACTTGCAGAACTCTTAAAACCTCTTCAATAGAAACCGCAATACATAGTAAAATCTCAAGCCAAAGATATTGTTCATCCTGTAGCGTGTCAATCTTGTGCTAATGAATTTACAGCATATCAATTACCAAGCCTTACATTTTTCAAACTTCAAGAATATGTCAAAAGATTCCCACTGACTTGATCAGCGAAATTTCATAATTCTGGATTGAATGAAAAAACTTTTGCCATGGTTTATTTTATAAGAAGTAAGGCTTTTGCGATGTATATAAATTCATAATCTCATTTGCTGATAATGCACGGTTGTAGAGTCTGAATATGGGCATATCTCATTTAATTAGGTTTGATGTTCAAGTATTCTGTCAACTCAATTCAGAAATAGCGTCTCAATGAAATATAGTAGCGTTCGTAAAAGTTCAATTTGCAACACTTGCTCAATTTATGTAATGTGCGTAATTTACTCAAGATTTAGTAAATCAAAAACAATAAATTTTTCAAACTACTGGTGCAAAAACATACGGTACAGATTGTGCGTTTGCTACAGTTCAATCGGAACTTTTTACGAAATTTATACTTGTTGAGTTTACCGCGTATTGATACTCCCTCTTATCTCATACAGTATTGTACTTCGCCCAAATTATATTTGTCGTTGCTAAAGAACTATGTGTTATCCAAAAGAATATAGTCATATCGTTTAATTCGTACTTTATGTTATCTCAAAAGTTCAAGAATCAAGTTCAAGCTATAGGGAAAGACATATGCTGATATGGTCATTTTTTCTTTAATTTCACTAGCGTATTCGTGAAAGTATTCCCAATCTTATCCTCAATCACTCCTTGCCTACTATCAATATCCAATACAAGTCAGTTTCTTATGTCTTTGTATGTAGAATTGTTATAGTCGTTCGCTACTTGTGAGGCTGTCCAAGCGTAGTTGTAGATTTCAGCAAATTCGATAGTTCAATTATTAGTCAAATATCATCAAGAATATGTATTTCATATCCTAGCGTTTTTACTTGTTAATTTAGGGCAAGAAGATGGTATAGTTCAAGTAAATGATGGTGTAGCCAAAACTCAATTTACATATACCTTTGCCCTATCTTCATTTGTAGCTCACGCTCCATCATAAACAAAAAATACATTACGAGTAGTACTTGTTGTATTAGGTGGCGTAAACATAAAAGAGTTTCACGCATTGCAAATGATAAAAGCTTCTCAGTTCACAGCGTTATTTCATATTCTAAAATCTACTCTGTTATTATTATCGTCTCATTGAGAAATAGAAATATTAGCTATAGGCGATCACTTTATTCTTACTGTGAATTTTGTCTTTCAAGAAAAATCATATCTAGTATTTATATAATTTCAAACAGCACTTGTTGTCATAGTTCAATTAGAAAAAGTAGGAGTACCTACAACAGTCCCCTGCCTTCTTGTATCCTGTTCTGAGTTGAAAGTATATCTCTCTACAGGTTTTCATTGTGAGTAAAGACTTTCTTTCATTATGGGGCAATAGGTAAAAGTAATTGGACTATCTCTTCCATGGTTGGTTGGACTACTGGCTCTTCACCTATAACAGGAAACTCCATAGGAGGGTCAGTAACGACTGGAGCAGTAAGTGTCACGACGGTGTCTTTTATGGCTCTTATTTCCTCGACACTATAGTGTTCATTCTCGGCATAGATACCAAAAATGTATCCATACATCACCCCAGTGGGATTAAGGTGTGGATTCGCTATAAATAGCTGTGCAATTTCTTGGATTTTTTCTGTTGTCATTTTAGAAAGGAAAAAAATAAAATTAATAAACCTGACGTCATTTAAGATTAAACGTGTTTGTCGCACCACTATTGACCATCTTTATTCTGAAAAACTGATAATTGAAATCAGTAAAAGAAATAGCACCAGAAAGAGTCCCATTTGTCACTGCTCGGCTATTCGCTTTTGCGTTTGCTTTATCATCAAACATATAAATTTGTATGGGATTAGATGATAAAAGAGCTTGATCATTGTTAACCTCAACCGTCAAAGTCATTGTCCCATCAGCATCGATCATATCAAAAGTCAAAGACTGATTTTTGAAAGAATCAATAGACATACCAGTTGCAGAAGGATAGTAATTTGTCGCAGCTGGTACATTCGTTGTGCCTGCAAGATCTACAGGTTGATAGTATGAAGCATCTGGATTCTGAATGAGGGCAAGCAAAGCGTTTAGATTTAACTCAAAAGCCTTCATTGCACCGTTTATTCCAACTTCATACACATCTCACGTCACAAAAGGTGTCCCAGTGTAATTATAAATTGTCACAACGGACCCAGATATTCTCAACGTACAATTTATCCCATTTTGCCATATTTTCGACTCTCAAGAAGCAGGTACAACTTTTATGTAGGAAATTTGAGAGTTATCAGTTATCGAGATCGGGAGAACAGATAAAGTAATAGTCGTCCCGCTTGTAAATACTGCAGTAAAATCAAAAGGGCTTTTGTACTCAGCGTTTGGAGAAGTAACGGCAGTCGAGGCGACATTCGAACTTTCTGGCAAATCCATAATGATCATAAGCTCGTCAGTATTCGTCATAGCGGACGTATCATAGTCCAACGTAAAAACATATCACGCCAACGTCGCACCCTTACCAACCTTATTCGGCTGGTAAATAATAGTGTTAGTATTGGTGTTCACGATAGCGTAAAGCCACTCAAGCCTTATCGTATCAGTAATACCAGAAATTGTGACAGTCTTCGCTGTCTTATCGAAGGCATACGAGCCAATGTTTACTCAGATAAGTTGTTTCATGTTATCAAAAAGCTAAAGCATAAAAGAAAGCGTTATCGTCTACCTCATCAACATATTCTTTATTGGCAGATTGTGTTGGTGTCGTAGGTATCGGAACGATAGGCGACACGGTGAAAGTCTTTACTCAACCAAATGTCTGTGCTCACGTAGTGACCGTTGTACTATTAGCATCTGGAACGGTGATTATTCTCTTTGTCCCTGTCGTGACTCCCGAAACTTCAAATCATACTTTTTTGGAGATATCACCATCATCATAGACCTCGAACTGTGCGTCATCAAACGTGCTTGTAACGGATGTACTTCATGGGTTTCAAATAGAAGTTTCAGTCCGATCGATATAGGGTTCCGTAGCAGAAATCTGGACAAACCTAGCATTGACAGAATTCGTATAAGAAATGTTTGTTTGGATAATAAACGTTGCTATATTCACCTTTTCCTGCGGGAAAAGACCAGTTGTATAAAGTGTTTTCAGTTCTAACCTAGCACCAGCCCTTGCTAAAGTTGTGGTTGTATAGTTTGCTTGTCATACTAAAGCAATTACTCTCTTATTTTGATTATTCTCATTGATAGCTATGATATGGAGCAAGACAAAGTCATCACTTGTACTTTCAGACAACACCCGATTTCATGCAACAACCCTATTATACGCAACCCTACCAGTTCAAGTATTAAGAAAAGCAAATCAAGCATTTGTTGTAAATCTCAAAGTAGGGGCAACGTCTGTCCCAGCTATGTAAGCGATTGGAAGTCAAACAGTAGAAGCTATGGCAGGAGTTGGATGATAAATATCTTCATCAGAAATTCATCAAGCAGTAAATCAAACTTGAGCGTGTGCATCGGATGATCAGTTACCAGTGACATTGTATCAAGTTGGTTGTATTCCAGAAATATATCTAGCACCAAAAGCAAAATGGGCGTAAAGATGTGTATCTCAAGACATACCTATCTCGTGTAATTCGTTTCAGATATATTCAGCCTTATTATCAACGGCATTCCAATAAACATATGCAACAAGAGGATTATTTGGTATAAGAACGGCAATCTGTGCAGACGTAGGATTTTTAACATACGTTATTGTCCCAAGATTGTAGTAAATAACAAAAGTACCTTCTTCGTCTGGGATCTGGATAGAATCCGTCAATTTCGTGTATTTATCACCAAATTGGTAAAATCTAAACGTTGTAGCAGTTGGAGTCACTGTAAGTGTCCTTGTAGCATCACTAAAAGAAATAGTAGGTTTATCAGTAGGACTTCGTCAGACTACTTGTGATGCCTCAACAGAAAACTCAGTTGTACTTATATCGACAAAAATAGATCATGCAGTTGCATGGATAATTTTTACAACTCAGACTTGTGTAATAAAAGATCATCATGTGGGCTTTGTAGTAGTAATTTGACCATCAGCATTTGACAAATAGAGAATGTCACCACTCGTATACATCGACGTATCAAGACCACCGACCTCTCAAAACTTTGTAACATATCACGTCGTCATATTTTCGATGGAATGTGTGGCAACTCATATCAAACGACATTTAAGTTTTTCACTAGCATTTGCTAGTCATATTAAAATATCAGTACCATCGGATCAAGTAGGATAAACAACTGATCAATTGGGAACTATTGCTCCTGTTTCATTCTTTACCCTAATAATAGTCTCCTGTCAAATATTTATCGTAACGTCTGCCTCATCATTATAGTATGAAACAGCCTTTTTTGTACTATCGTAGAAAATAAGACCTTCGGAATGAGCAGGATTTGCAAGTCAAGTAATGAATTGATGAGAAGCAATATCGAAGTATCCATATTTTATCCACGTTGCACCATTCCGCATAATAATATCGCCGACTTTGAAAGACAAACCTGTAGCTGTCTTCGTCCCATCACTATCAGTCACATCAGTCCCGATATAATACGTATATCATTTTTTAACAAGAGCAGAAGTTGGAAAATCTCATGGTAGATTTATATTGCCAATAAAAACAACAGTGCCAGCAACGGCGCTACCTCAAGAAGATCAGACCAAATCGGGCTGACCAGTATACGGATTGATTTTGGAGATTGGAGGCATTAGATGTAAGTATACCCAGCCACCGTCAAAATGTCGGGGATGGAACAATTAAAATTTTCCGAGACTCGGGATTCTTCAAGATTTCAATCAGCATCATAGTGCGTTTTGTAGATTCTCCACGCCAAATCATTCAAACTAGAACCAGCACGAGCATGGCAAATATATTCCAAGCTATTGATAGCGTCCCAATATCTTTTTTTACGAAAAAGCATTTGTCATGACGACAAAAGTTCTTCTTCAGGTTGTGACATAACTTGAGCCATAAAATTAAGAAGTAGGAACTAAAACAGCATCGCCCTTGTCACCCTTTATAGATCTTCACTGCTCTCCTTGTGGTCACTTCTCGCCTTGTGGCCCTTGTGGCCCAGTACAAAGCTCGATAAACCCTTTGTCATTCTTCAACATCTGGACGACAGAAAGTGCAAGCGTGCTGTAGTCAACTTTTGGAGAAACACCAGGCTCTCACTTCTCGCCTTTCTCTCATTGCAATCACTGTGGACCAGTGTCGCCATCATTGCCCTTTTCTCACTTCTCTCATTTCTCCCCTTTTATCTTTTCAAGAAGGATTTCGCTATCGAGAAGTTTGGGATACAGATTGGTAGCAACTTCATCGACAGACGGAGAAACACAGTCAGTACCAGTATCACCTTTCTCACCTTTCAATCACCTTTCTCCCTTCGCACCTTTTACAAGAGCAAGAAAAGCATCAGACCCGATGAGAGCATTGACAATATCGTTAGAAGGAACAGTATCGCCTTTTTCTCCTTTCTCTCCCTGCGGAAGATACAGGCATTCGAGATCGACCCAATGATCATTCTGATACTCTCGTGTCGTATTTTGGGTAATGTCGATGACACGATCACCAGTCTTGTACGAGCGAGGAATCTGTAAAAACAAAGACAGAGACAATGAAATGTAGTTTGTCATAGAAAAAGAGGTTATATGCTAAAAAGAGATTTTTCATAAGATCCGACCATGGACGAGTAATCAATATAATCTTTCACAAAAGAATCAATCTGAGTAGAAATATCATAGAAAATAGCACTAATCGGGAGCGGAGCAGAAAGACGGTAACAAGAGACCTTGTATTTATCTATTCCATCCATAATTTGCTTCGCACTAGCTTTTACTTTATTCCATTGGGATTGCAATCTCATTTGTTGCAACTTGATTTCGTCATCAACAGGTAACGATCAGAACATCTTCATATAATAATTCTCCAAAATGGCTTGTAATGGATACACAGCGAGCTTAGCTGTCGACTGTTTCTCCAGTGGCTTCATAACATCCAGACACGCATTGGAATACACGTATGAGCTCACAAAGTTTTCAATAAAAGTTTTGAAATCATCCATCAAAGCAAAACGAGATTCTGGAGGAAACTTTTCCCAACAATATCCACCAACAAAAAGAAAGTCACCACGAAAAAAAGCATTTCACAGCGTATCGAAGTCGCTATGTAAGTATTTCTGGGAAATGATATCGTAGTCTGTTTTGACTTGTTTAGGCATGAAAACAAAAGATAAAAACTAAAACATTCTTTCCACAAGGAACTTTGTCGAGGATATAAAGCGTCAATACGGATATTGAGTTATAATTCAAGAGATAGTTCAATTAGACTGTATGTATCAAATAGATCAAGAAACTTTACCAGTAAATCACTCAAGGATCGAACCAGTCGGGAAGATATACCTTATATCGCCAGCCTGTCATCATTGCGAAAGAAGACCAACTACAGCAGAAAGAGAATCAAGAACGAAGTATCTGTAAGAAGTTCGGATAGATCATTCACCAGAACTACCAGAGTATCAGAATCAGTTTAAGATAAATCAGTACGGAGTAAATAGAAAAGTATAGTTGGCATTATTGTAGTTGTAAGTATGAACCGTGATAAAGTATAAAAGAGAAAAAAATACAGATGCGGAAAAGGTAATTTGTGCAATCTTTTGAGTAATGAAATTATGATATCAGGAAAAATAAGACTTTTTATTATAGGTATCATAAAAACAATAATTATTGGCTCAAACATTATATGGAGAGGAAACAGTAGAAAATCAAAATCAAGAAGAAGATAAACGAGTATAATAAATAAAAGAAGGGGAATACCTACTACAAAAAAAATAAACTAGACTATCGGGGTCAAAACCAATACAGACAACTGATCAATAAGTATTATTATCTTTTTTGAATCATAAACTTGTGACAGAGGAAGAGAAAGCGGACGAAGGGGTAAAGGCACCACCAGTCATAGAAACAAAATACACAAGGGGAGTACTAGCATTACCAACAACATCAGCATAAGAAAAAAGACATCAATGATATCAATTTACGGAATCATAATATCAAGTAGATGCATAAGAAAAATTCGCATAAAAAGCAGGAGAGTTGTAAAAAGGGGTAAGCGTAAAAGAGACAGGAGAAGACGCAACAACAGCAGATCAATTATAAGAAATAGCGGAACAACCAAGATATCAAACTGTAGTGACCTTATAGCAATAATATAAGTAAACACTGCCAGCAGGTCAAGGTCAGACGGTAAAAGATTCGGGAGATCATCAAATAGGAGTTCATGCATTAAAATCATACTCAGAAGAAAAAGTTAAGGTAGTACCATCATAGAACACACGACGACAGTAAACATGAGTAGTAACTTCAAAATATGTCTTTTTATAAAAAATAAAGATAGTTCAGTCGGAAGATTTGCAAAACTTATTCAAATTATCTCAGGCAGTAACTCAAGAAATAGTATATGTGGTAGAAGAAACAAACGGAGAAGTCTGGCTACCATCATCTAAAGAAGAATTATATTTTTTGACGAAAACAGAATTTCAATACGTGGAAAATATAGTAGAATCGTCATAAACAATAGAATCTGTATAATATCAAGGTAATTCTTCAAGAAGAATAGGACCAGAAACAGAGGTGACGGAAGATCACACATTATATGCTTTACCAACACCGTTGTCATTCCCCACCTGTACAGCCTGGCCAAACGGCAAGTTTTCTCACAAAGGCAAAGGAAATCACTGTTGAGATACAGGAATCGTAACAGGAGGAGTGTCAGGAATGACCTCATCAGTAGCCAAAACGGACAAGTCCTTTCAACCTTGCTCGCCAATCAAAGTCTTTGTAAGTTTGTTTTTAATTAGCATTGACCCATTGAGTAATAATATCATAAAACTGTGTATAATCAAACACTTTCGGAGAAGCAGTCGTCAAGGGAGTCAGGGTCAACTTTATCTTGCATCGATGATATGTCCTTGGATAGCTCACAGATGAAATATGCACCAAACCAGTATTCGCCGTCACATACGTTCCGATCGTCTCATACGCACCACCATCCACAGAAAACTCCAATTTCACAGAACATCCAGTCGGGATAAGAGAATATAATGTCTGTCAAATAACCTTCTTCAATGACTTCATCGTCTCGGGAAAATCCTTATTTTTACCAGTCTCTTCGTTCCCACCGCCATAAAAATAGATAGATTCTATCGTACCGACACCATGATAACTTGTGGAATCCTGCACATAATTCTTGAAATCAAAACCCAAGACGTTCAAGGGATTAGCACCAAAAGAGGAAGGTATGCAAGACGTATATGTTGCCAATGTCGCTACCTTACACAAAGCATAGGGAAGAGATACAGACGTACGTCAGTATGAATAAATCGAGTATCAGTCCAAAAAGTAAAAGAAGTTTTTCCCCGTCCCAATCAGATTATGAGCGGGAAGATTCGTACTACCTCGATATCCATATCATTCAAAAGAACGAGCAAAAAGCCTTTCTAACTGGAATCCACGAAGTTGGTAAATACCGTCATTCATCAAAGCATAATCCAAAATACCATCCGATGTAGTCGCAATAAAGTACTTGTTCTTGAAAACTGACGTACTTTCTCCATTCGGACCATAATATGTCAAAAATCATTGTTCGTTCATATAGTTACAATACACACGCAAATCACCATTGAAAAAGCGAAGTGAGACAATCTTTGTACCTCTCTGATATGTCAGATTTGTGATCACAACCGTAGGAGCAGATGCCAAAACAGAAAACAACTTATTGCCAGCACCTCGATAAAATATAGAGTCAGTAGCGTTATAGCAAGGACGTTCCAAAGCTTTATCAGAAGCAAATCACTGCGTATCCGCAGTGTAAGATATATAGTCCATCGTCAAAGCACCAAATGTCGAGAAATCATTCCCCGTAAACGTGATACGATGTATCTTGCCAGCAGTCACAACAAAAATATCATTCCCAAAGATCTCGGCGTTTAGTATTTTCAAATTGCCAGTCAGTGTGGCTTTCAAAGTAAAGGTTCCATCATAAATCTTACCATTAGCAGTAAAATAGTAATACTGGCCACCAGAAGAAGGCAAAAGCAACTTCTTCATGATAATCCCATCGGAGATCACAGCCGAAGCAGTGAATCCTTTCGCACACGTAATATATTTTGGATTCTCATGTATATCGATCCCATCAGAAACAGCAAAGTTTGTCGTATTAGAAACCCAATCATTATCAGACAATCACCCATAAAACTTATCAACAACCCAATTCTTCGACTTCGTCGACTTCATTGCAGGAGTGTCAGCAACTAGGATTTGCGTATCCGCAGAGTTCCTATTTACCTTTACAGATGAAACGACAGGAGAGTCAGACACGGAAGTGTACGATCAAGCATCAGGAACCAGCCCAGCGGGCAATGTCTTCTTCTCTCTCGATATCTTCACCTTCGGATCAGATACGTGGACATAAGACGATTGGCCAGAGTCAGAAATCAAACCAGCAGGCAAGCTTTTCTTGCTCTTCGCACTACGTTTGTTCTCGGCATTGATTGCCGACGTCAAAACACTGTCGATCGAGGTCAGGATATCAGGGAACTCCTTCTTTTTCTTGCCAACAACAGGAGCTTTCTGTGTCACAGGAATATATCAACCTCCATATTTAGCGGCCTTTTCGGCATCAACATAGAATCATTTCTTGCCAGACTTTGTCGTCTTTGGAATAAATACCTTTCACTCAACAGACAAAGACTCACCAGCTCAAGTCGTAGAAGGTCAACCAAGATAACTCATTTGTCAGATTCACAAAGCAGGATTCAATGGCAAGGACTTATTAGGGCCAGCGAACTGTTTCAACAAAGGGGCATCAGTCACAGGGACAAACTTATTAGGCATCCCAGCAACCACACCACCAAGAGCCAAAGCATCTTGCCCAGGATAAAACGCTTGCATCGTGTTAAAACCACTCTCAGTCATATTCGCAGGAATCGAACCAGTGCCAAGTTTCTTGCCACCACGTGTCACCCTATTCAATGTCTTCATACCAGAACCAGAAACAGCCCCAGCACCTACGGAAGTAGTGGGGCTATATGTCGTTGCATTTCGATTGATTCAGGTAGATTTTGCCATTATTTAGCATAATGTGAAAGATCAGGCAAGATTTGTGTTTCCGCAGTCTCATAACGATTGTTTGTATATTTCAGATATTCAAGCAATTTGTTATTGTAGGTCACAATAGCATTTTGCATTCTCTGATCTTGCTGGAGACTTTGGAATATACCAGGTACAATCGCACTTGCAAGCAATCTCCAATATCTCTGATCGAACCCAAGCAACGATGTTGCAGACGCAAGCGTCAAGTCAGTGACCTTCTGGGAATATACCAAAAGCAATCATTCAGTAACGGCAACAGTAGGATATGGGAAAATCTTGATCTTGTTATTCTGGAACATAAAGACAGGGCTTTCAACAACATATTGGTTGTAAGCAGAAACAGCCTTATTCTCTCGGTTGATCTTTCTTGCGGGCACATACCCCTCATAAATCTGTCTTCGACCGACAAACAACTCTGTCCATTTCGTCTCATCAAAAGTAGTCCCAGACGTGTGTGTCGATGCACATTGATATCCTTTGCCATTGTAATAGACATATGACGTAGTGATCGTATATGACGTAGTAGGAAGCCAAGCAGTAGCGGTCTCAGACCCAGCGAGATCTTTCAAAAAAGTAGTCTTCGACGTGAACGCAGACATAGCAATATATCTCTTACCGCTCTCGGTAACTTTCGCACCTTTCGCATACGCAGTACCAGTAACCCAAGCAGAATCAGATGGGACAGAATACAAAACATTGACCAACAAAACCTTATCGACATCAGTCGCAAGCGTATACTCATTCGTATACGGCTGTGCACTTATGACCTGTTGTGTCTCGATATAGTTCTCTTCGAGAAGCTTGGTTTTTTCCATCTGGACTTGATGGGCATCATTCAAAAGCTCCAAACAGAAATTGTCTATACCTTGAACGGCATCGACACCAGCGAGAGATTTTGCATAATCGACAATGTGTTGAACTGTAGTAAAAGCCATGAAAGAAAAGAAAAAAGATAAAAAGCAAAAGATCTAATAATGGGGACGATCCCATGCGACCGCCCCCACGTATTGGAAAAATTACACATGTTGGTATCCACATTCAAATTCTTTAAGGATGATAGAACAAGTCCCATCAGTTCCGAGAATTTGTCTAATACAAGGGATAACTGTATCACCAGTGTCAAATTGGAAATCTTGAGAAACAAAACCAGTAGAAACAACAACATCATTACTATCAAGAACGGTAAACGTAGTTTTGCCATTCACAGCAACATCAACTCTGAGAGTGTATGTTCCAGCATCAGCCCAATTAAGAGTTGTATCGACAGTACTAGCAGTACCAGTATTCAATCTAGTTTCTGTCTTGATATCTCCAGCGATCAATTGCAAAAGAGCATAATCAGTATGAGAAGAAAGAGCATTAGCCGCAGTAGCGTTCTTTCTAAACCCAACAGACAATTCAGCAACATCAGACACATCAGATACAGAAATCTTTGCTCTTACGAAGAAACCCTTAGGAGCAGTATCGATAACGAAACCAAATCTTGTATTCGCATTGACACCATAAGCAGGAGAGATTTCGATTCCATCACCAGCAGTTTGGTCCATAGAAATATCCAAACCATTCGCATTATATGCAGGGATAATCAAAGCTTGTGCATTGATATTCCATGTATAAAGGACACTTGCACCTACATACAAAAGATTATACGTAGCATCAGTGACAACAGGAATACCTTTACCAGAAATCAAAGAACCCATAGGAAGGTTTTTGAAATTTTCGATCATATAGTTTTCTTGCATTTGTCTTGCAATCCTATTAGACTTGAAGGAAGTCTGACTATCAGTTAAATTAGGAGTCATAAAAAAGAAAGGGAAAGAGATAAAAAGGAAACATTAGAGGGTTGCCGTTTGTTATGGAGTTGCACCAGCAGATTCAAATACAACGATTGAGTTCTGTTGTAAGATTTTGCAAGCAAAAGAAACACTAACAGCTTCAGTCATTCTTTGGTTCAAAGGATCTTCTGTACCACCTGAGCCAAAAGGCTTGACGATAGTTTGAAGAGCTTCTAACGTTGTACCACCATACGCACCTTTTCCGAGGAACACAGAAGGATAAACAGTAGTCGTTGACGCATATGTTTTGATATTAGATGACACGATAATTCTCGCACCGTGGATCATACCAATTTCACCACGATAGATGCTTCCTTGACCTTCAACAGTATATTGTTTGATAGCCAACCGACCACCAGTACCAACATCTGTCGAAATTCGGTGAGCAACCAAAGGATGGAGGATACCGACATAATGGCCACCCATAAAGGTTGGAGAATTAAGAGCACGAAGTGTCGTAACAGCAGCTGCGATATCGTACGTAAACATTTTGTAAGTAATACCAGTCATAGCGGCTCTATTAGCGGCTCTAGTACCACCTGAGGTCGTTGACGCATAGATTCTATTTGTAGCGTTATCAACAACTTCCATTTGATAGACAGTGTCGATAATTCTCGCCATGTTCTCTCCAAGATTCATTGCAATTTTCTCCGTAAGATTAAATGCAACTTTCTTATTCATTTTCTTCGTGATGACAGCGTAAAGACCATATTCTTTCGAAGTAGTCTTGATCGTGTCAACAGTGTAGGAAATAGGAGGAGGCGTTTCGCCATCAAGAAGCTCAACCTGTGCAGGAGAAGCATTGAAAGCAGGCATTTTTGCCCAAATAACTTCATCAGTACCAGCATCAGAAATAGGTGTCTCAGAAAATTGACTAAACACAAGGCTTGGTTCAAAATTATCTAAAACTTTCCTATTCAAGAAATCTGTAAAAGCATCCGCAGAAGTGGACGTACTCGCTTTAAGTCAATTGTAAGTAGGCATAAGAAAAGAGAAAAAATGAAATAAAAAAAAAGTACCCTATAGGTACTTTGCTCAAAAAACCTTTTCAGCATCGTCACGACTCGGACCTTTCGCACCAGGCACACCACCTGCTCATGCAGTGGATGTATTGGTGTTGCTAGCTTGAGATCATGCGGGGACGCCTTGTATATTTCATTGTGGGAGTATATTATTTTGAAAAAACTTCCAAGCTCACTCATAGGAAAGCCCAAGCATCTTGCGTATGTTAGGAAGGACTTCGAGATGCGGAATCGCTTCGGGAAACTTTTGCACGAATGCACCTTTTTCCTGTTCGACTCTTTGACTCTCAGCACTTTCTTTCTCAGCATTTTGCCTATTATTGAAATACGCATCAAGGTCTCACAACGTCAAGGGCTTGTCTTTCCCTTTCTGTTGATCGTCACCAGACTGTGGTCATTGAGGAGTACCACCCTTCTTTGCATTGTTCAATTCCTCCGAGAGGATGTTGACCTTTGCCAAAAGGGGTCTTCTAGCTTCAGATTCCAAATGTTTTAAGTAAGTTTCGAGTTGTGGAGATTGAGCGTACAATGCTTGCAGTCGATCAGTCCCAGAGGGTTGCTGTCATGCAGGTGCCTGTCCATTCATTCCATCTTGTCATTGTTGATTCGGAGTAACGACTTGTCAGCCTTGATTTGTGCCTCAAGTAGGCGATCCGTTTATGCCTGGAACTGGCGGAAGTTGATTTGGCATGGGTATAAGGGAAAAAAAATAAAAAGCAAGAGAAAATTAGTACAACTTATATTGTTTCACAAAATCCGCATTCGACGTGGAAGATCCAGGAAGGGGAGTATTCATAAAATTCTTGTAACTCTTAAAAAGATCAGCAGGCAAAGAAAGCATATACTTTAGAAACCGACGACGAGCGATGAAAGACATCTTTTCCTCCTCGGGGACCATACCATTCAAAATAATCTTCTCCACGTCGTGGAGTGTATCGTTAATCACAGACGAAAGAACCGCCCATCATGGCATCTTGCACATTGCATCGACGGCATCTATTTGTTCTTTTGTCATTTTTCAAAAGGGGTAACGGTAAAATTATCGACAGAATACGAAATAGACTTAAAATCCCAATAAGCGAACAAGATATCAAGATGCTCTTGCTTCCTAACGTTGATACCAGCCCAGAAATGGACATTTTCTAACTGACAAAGAGGATACCCATAAAACTCACAAACAGCCTTGGCAGGCTTTAGAAAACTATCATCGCTACCTTTAGCGAGAAATTTCTTATATGTCTCATCGAGACCATTATTAGAAATCAAAAAATCACATTTTTTATCTACCTCAAGAATCTTGGGTAGGATATCATTATGAAGACGAGCAAGTAAAGCACGAAGATCGGGCGTTGCCACTTCTTCTTCGTCGCTATCTAAAACTTTTGCCATGGAAAAGAGGGGAAAGAAATAAAATTATTTTGACTCCAACAGTTTGAGTCTTCTCATAGTCTCCGCCTTATCGGCGTCGTACTCTTCTTTGAAACCAGTAATCTCGGTCAACATCGTCTTCATCATGTCCATCATCTGAGAATTGTCAGAAGACCTTTCAGTCTCTCAATCCTCCTTCTTCTTGTACGCCTCAGGATGTTTCTCTTTATCTTCTGCGAGAAATCTCTCATAATTGATATCAGGAGAAAGTCAAACAGGCTTGTCACCATTCATCTCGACATATCTCATCTGGGCTACGCCAAAATCAAAGTCTTCATAAGGCATTCACTGTTGCATCTTGCACTGCTTGAAATGCTGTGTCAAAATAGGTCGATCGGACTCTTGGATATTATAAAGGACAAAACGGTGATGGTCAGTCTTATCAATAGGGCGAATACCATACTTTTCCATAATACGGTCAACCCTATCTTTCTGCATCGCTCTCTTGAGCTCTTGCGAACCATCACCACCATCCAAATCAATAGTCACAGAAGCTCAACCGAGAGAAGTTGTTTGTCAAAAACCAGGCATGGAGGAAAAGAGGTTAAAGAGGTAAAAGTCTCTGGAAGAAATTCTGTTTTTTACGGATAGCTTTCTTTACGAAAGCGATCATCGCCTCGTACTGCTTCATGACATAATAATTCTCATCACACTTTGTCCAAAGCGACTCATTCATACTAACTAACGCCTTTCTTTTCTCGGCGACATCCTTCTTATCAGTATGGATGACACCATCAACATGGACAAACGATCACTTCGTATCGATGTCCACAATAGCACAATTGTTTGTCGCAACGACAAACGGCGTGGCCGTAATAGGAGTGACAAGAGTGATATGCTTTTCTTGCAACGCAAGAAGAAAACCCTTTAATACATCCAAAGAGGTAGATGTCAGAAGCTCATCATCAAAAGAGAGATCATAGAGCTCTGGCAGACAATCAAGACGCCTCGCATAGTTTGCATCGGCGAGATCCTTAATAGGATAAACAAATTCTAGCATGGTAGAAAGAAAAAAAGAAATAAAAAACAAATAAACTACACAAAAGCAGGGAACGTCCTAGCGGGAGCAGAGATGGAACACAAGGTGATACCATCGTTTGTCTCGATAACCATATCATCATGAGACCCACGAAGTACTAAACCAACAGCGAGCTTCACGTGTCGATTATCGAAAACTAGGTTTTCATACTCGACGACAGTTTCATCACCACCGACTTCAGCAGGATCAACACCAATAACAGCATCCTCAAAATTTTTGTCGACTTCGTCGACCTCGGGAAGCTCCATCGGGACGCTTTCGCTAGCTTCAGGAGAACCATAACCACCATCAGCACGAACAGGCTGGCCATCAACCATAGCTGGTTGCTCAATAGACAAATCGCCTTCGGCGACCTGGGGAAGTTCCATCGGAACGAATTCTGGATTCGGACCATTCATAGGAGATTGTTCAATAGACAAATCGCCTTCGGCGACTTTCACTTTATGTTTTGCCATAGAAAAGAAAGAAAGAGATAAAAAAAATATACTATTTTTTAGATTTCGCAATCGTACTCGACACAAGCTGGTTCTTTATAGCATTCGATGTATCGCCAGTCTTCTTTTTCGTCCCTCAGGACTTCAAAGAAGCGAGCTCAACTCTCTTTTCCTCCTGTATCCTATTCGAAAGCATCTTACTACGTTCGTCAATAGCTTTCTGGACCAACATCGTAGGATTAAGCTGTCAAAACTCTGACAAATACGCCTCATGATCTTGCCATAAATCAGTCTTCGACCCAGTAACATCGACACCATCCTTCAAAAGACGAGCCTGTTCGGACGCTTTCGATTCATCGTACGATAAGGGGACAAACTCGGATACCTCGTCAGATCCAAAACCTTTCAATTTCAACATATAACGAGCTGCTTTCCTAATCTCTGACGTATAGTTCAACTTATCCTTCGCAATCTCCGAGATAATAGCATAAATTGCCATGTAATCGATCAAAATAGCATCATTCTCCGCATCCTCATCACGTTTAGACACAACAAAGACATCCAGACAATCATTTTCCTTAAAAGTACTACTATCCACAGAGAAATATCTACTTCTATAACGTCAAGGCAAAGAAAACTCGGCGTTTATCTTATATTCTGACATAAAACAAGATGTCAAAGCATACCACTTCTGCCAAAAATCTCCCTTCGCTCGATATCTCCTTTTGTCGATCAATCACATACGAGCCTCCTGCGGAGCATTAGCAACTTTCACTTCTTGTGATGTCGCACGATCACCAACTTCACCCATCTCTGTACCAGACTCAGCGAAAGCACGTTTGTAAAGCCTATCCTGTAAAGTATACGTATCATCAGGAGCGACATTTCTCTCAACTTCATGATACATATCAGCGAGCTTCTTAATCCCACCAGATGTATCAACAGGAATAACCTTTGGATCAAGCGTCAGATTCCTAAAGTTCTCCAAATTGGTCAAAGAATCATCAACCAAGACACTCGCTCAAACGCTCGCCCTAACAGTCTTGTAGATAGCAGAATTGAAAAGACAAGACAAAGCAGTCTGTTTATCATATGTCAGATCGTAAACAGATCATCCATGCCAGCTATTCCTTTGCGGAAAAAAATACTCAATAACACCAGGCCAAACATACTCACCATCAACCTTCACATCAATTTGTACCAAATTGTGTACTAACAACGTCTTCGACTTCTCCCCATCGGGACGAGTAACAGTTGCCAAATACCTCAACCCATTCTTCTTGAAATAATGATGATACACCTGATAATACGCAGACGACATCAACGTATTCTCCGTGTAATCCTTCAACAAATCTTTTCTATCCTTCGGAAGTACAAGATTTTCCAAATTCACATATTTCCTATCCAACATCTCCTGTTTCGTCATATATCCATCAAACCCAAAAAATCTAAAGTTCTCAATATCACCTCGCCCTACGGGATCAGGATTAAATGTCGTCACATCACGAGACGAAACGATCGGACAATTCCTACCAACCAAATATCCATCAAACATCGTAATACCAGGACCACACAAAAACATATCAAATAGACTATCGTGTTCCACTCTGTCCATTTTCATCTTTCTATAATCAGACTCCGCCTTCTTATTTACAAGGTCAAGTCTTTTCTCGTCAGATGCCCTGCCTCTAAAATCCACAGACATTTTATTCATAAGAAAAAACCCCATGAGATTATTCACATTCTCATAGACCAAATTTATCCTCGACTTCATCGGGTCAGTCAGATCAGGTCAAAGGAAAAAATCCTTTTTCCTCTCTTGAAACTCAATCTTTTTCTGATTCGCATGTGCCGTCGACAATGCCCACTCATAATTGATCTGATCACCAGCAAGAACAGCATCATTGCTAGAAAGTTGTATGAATCAAGCCATAGACAAAGAAGAGAAAATAAAAACTATTTATACTTCGCACCAAGAAAAGACACAGGAGCAACCGACGCCTTCGGCTTAAAACCCAAAACATGTGTAACTCGCCAAGAACCGTACTGAAAAGCATCGGACGCATGGCTATCTTCATTATGATCAGGAAAGTTCAATGTCTTCCCAGAACCCCTATCGTATTTTTTCTTATACCTTTTTAATCTGGAATATCAAGTCAAAGTTTTATTTTTATCAAACCAACTTTGCGACAGTATATTTTTCGCCAACTGGATTGTCTCCGACTTCCCCACTTGCGGAACGACAAAGAACTCAATCCCATTGCTCCTAGCCAGCTGAAACCTTGTCTGCTGATACCCATGATGTGCCATCAAATCATGTGGCCCAATATGCCTCCCATATCTGTATGGCTTCGTCTTAACCTGGAAATTGATAGTCTGGAGCAAATCCTGATCGTTCCCCTCCCAATAATCTATCCACCTTATCTCATTCCCGAATACCTGAAACCACCAAATAACAGTGTCATCACCTCAACCACCTCAACCCAAATCCCAAACCGTATACACAAACCCTGCGGGATCATACGGCACATTACTAATCCTCCCCTGTGCCATAATCGTATCAAACTTCTGATCAAAATACGCTCCCTCAACGCTCGCCCAAAACGCCTCCTTATAGACACTCGGGTACTCCTGAAACATATCATTTTTCCCCGTCAGCTTCTTCTGCTCAGACTTCAAGACATACCACTTCTTCTTCGAATCAGACAAAACAACACCCCAATCCCTCTCTAAATCCGCAAAGTACTTCACATACTCATCCGTAATATGGACAAACCCACTATATTCATATTCACTCTGTAAATACCAAGGAAAGAAGTAAAACTTGAAATCCAAAGGCGATAACGTCTTCGGGTCCTTCTTACTATACATCTCACACATATCATAAAACAATCCACTATCCCCAGACGACGTACTCTCGACACTCACCATCCCATCAATAGCCACAGCCTCGATAGATCCCTTATTGATCTCTCTCGCCTTCAAAGGATCAGCCGTGGCAATAGGTCCCAACTCCGATACATGCAACCTCTGGATCGTACCCGATCTAAACGACGTCGCCACCCTAAACGTTCCAGTAGCCCCAGTCATCCTATTCGTCAACGTCAACTGATTCGCATTATCCGTATCCGCAGTAAACTGCTCCTTTACAAACGACGGCAAATTATTAAACGCCAACAATATCTTATCCTCAAACAACCTTTGCGTCGCCTCCCTATCCTGCGTAATCACACCACACATCAAATTCAATCAACTAAAAGCCATATCATCAAAATAATCCAACTGAATAACCGTACTCACCCCGACCTGTCTCACCTTCAAAAACAAGTTCCTTTTATGCTTCGTCTTGAGATACCAAGCCTGAAACATATTAGGAATAAAAGGGACAATCTCCCCGCTCTTATTCTTCACCTTATAGAGCATCCCACTCGTCATCCTCCAATTCTTATCAGCCATATTCTTGCCAAACTCAAGCATGGCCAATCCATCATCACCAACAGAAATATCACCCATAAAGAAACAACCTAAGAAATAAAATAAGGTAACAAGAGCCCAGCCCCGTCCTTAGAAAGTTCAACACCAACCGAAAACCCAACCCCATCAGAACACTGCGTGTTCACATTCGTACGAGGATACTGCAAAAAGGCCTCATCCCTGATCGCATACCCAATGGCACTATGCAACAGCTTCAAACTCTCGAAATCCCCAACAATCCTCACAGGGTCCATCGGCCCACGTTGCCCGTAGATATGAAGAAAAAAAGGCTTCGCCTTCTCAGGGCCTCTAATTCTGGGGGCATGGGGATGTCACTTCTTAAAAAACATGGGAGAGGAGACAACTAAAGAGAAAGCCACGAGTGGCTTGGAGTAGAGAAGGAGCCACGAGTGGCTGGCATGGAAGAGAAAGCCACTATGTGGCTTGGCGATTTGAGGAAAAATTGTGTGAGGGGTGGTAGATATATATATGTGTGTACTCATTGGGGTTGCACTCCCTCCTCATATATGTGTAAACAATAATATAATAATAAATACACAAAACAAATTCAATTCAAATCAAAGTTCAAACAAATAATTATTTATTTTATTCAAAACAAAAAAACTTTTCCAAAAGTTTTATCAAAAACAATTTCAAAAAAACAAAATCAAAAATCTTTTCAAGATTTAATTCAAAAGAATTACAATAAAACAATCACAGCACGATACATGTATGTATACCTATATATAACATACACATATATACTACGAAAGCCAGCTAACACACATCATGCACACACATACGTACAGTTCTGTGCGTGGAGAATAGAGAGCGTGTCATGTGCAACACATGAAAGATCCAACAGAAGAAAGCAAAACAATCTTTAATTGTTTGGACAACCATACACTATCCAAAGAATCAAGACAGCAACCAGCTATCCAATGAATCATCATACACACACAGATACACCTATTACTATACACATACATAACACTACGAATCGAGATACACACACAGCCATAGAATAAATACTATCAAGTATTCCATTGGTCATTTGAAAAGAAAAGATCGCAGGTCGAACAGAGTTGTGCGACTAAAAGACAATCCAAGTATAATCAAAGAAGGACAGATTGCAAGACAATCTTATCAATGCAAGCCAGCGGATTGCATACACAGCAGGAACACAAGACAAGACCTGCTATGTATGCAGACCTATTCACTACGAATTGCATCGTCATGCAACACGTATGTCCCTGTCACGTACGCTAGCGATGGAGATCTCGAGATGAACACAAGACAAGACATCTCGATCTCACCTTCCATCGCAACCAGAAATCACGCACAGCAGGGACGCAGTACCTGCCTGCATCCGCAGTCAGCCCACCACCCACCCTCACAGTGAATCACGTACTACGAATCCCATGATTGTTTGCTACTACAGGTTCACCGTAAAGGATTCCTCAATGGAGAACGACGGACGGAGCCGTCGAGAAAGCAACAGAAAAGAAGTACGCCAAGTACGTCATGCACCTTTACTCGGGACCGACAGATAGCCAGAGATATATAGACTGCTCGATGTGCGTAACAAAGAAGCTACCAATCAAGACAACACTACGAAATCACGAAGAACAGTATCATGTCAGGATACTACATCACGGCAAGAAAGGGAGAACGACGGACGGAGCCGTCGCATCAAACAAGAATACCTTACGCTGTCACGTTTTGTACCTTTACTCGTCGGCGTCATCATAGCCAGACATAAAAAGAATGCTCGATGGACGAAACACAAAAGCAGAAGACAAAAGAAGCTATCACGTTTTGTCCCTTTGCTCGTGTACTACAAAATAGACAATCATATCAAAGACTGCTCGATGGACGTACAAAGGAAGGAGAGAGAAAAAAAGGCGTGCATCTGAGGATGCGAGGAAGGAAGGAAAAAAAGGCGTGCATCTGAGGATGCGAGGAAGGAAGGAAAAAAAGGCGTGCATCTGAGGATGCGAGGAAGGAGTGAGTCCGAGGAAGGAAAAAAAGGCGTGCATCTGAGGATGCGAGGAAGGAGTGAGTCCGAGGAAGGAAAAAA